>Ga0307933_1000124_pt1 | contig 70811 bp, 49 predicted proteins | sample OrgLakmetageno88_FD_201811 | JGI IMG/M metagenome (GOLD analysis project Ga0307933, IMG submission 201811) | Saline water microbial communities from Organic Lake, Antarctica - #88 | ecosystem: Environmental > Aquatic > Non-marine Saline and Alkaline > Saline | place: Antarctica: Organic Lake...
TGACTACGAAAGGCGCTAAATAACGCGAAACCAATAAGATGGGTAATTTTATGGGGTCGCCAGATTGGCGATGCTTTAAAATCCATAAGTGCCTGCTTTCGCGCACTTTCGCGTTTTTCGTAGTAGAGAACTGCGTTTTTTAGGTTTAAGAATCAAGTGGCATCTGGAATGATCCATCAGAACGAGATTTATGCGGCGATGGTGAAGAGCGTGGATGACAGTCTTGGCAAGTTGCAAGCGACTCTGGTAGATTTGGGCATTGAGGAGAATACTTTGATCATCTTCACCTCGGACAACGGCGCTGTTGGAAAGCAAAAAACTGCATCTGACGCACTGTATGCCAGTCAGAGTATCGATTTAAGGGGTGAGAAGTCACTGATTTATGAAGGTGGAATTCGCGTGCCGCAGTTCATGGTGTGGCAGGGAGAGATTGAGCCAGCAGAGGTTGACGAACCGGTCATTGGCACGGATTTTTACCCCACGTTGCTCAGTGTGGCAGGGTTGCAAGCGCTTGCCGATAACCCGCAGGATGGGGTCGATCTTTCGCCGCTATTCGATGGGGGACGTATCGACCGCACGCAACTGACCTTCTTCATGCCGCACTATATGGGCTTGGCGGGGGATGCAGTGATACACGCCCACCTGGTCCACATCCACGATTGTTTTTCGAGCAATTGGCATCCCTGGGTGGCCTTTTGTTCACCATGCGGTCATCGGTCAAGTATTTTGAGGAATTTAGGTGGGTGTCCTTTAAACTTCTCAACGTAGAAGCGACACTCTTGTCGCTTTATAGGTGCTCAAAAACAAAGAAGCGCCCAGGAATTCCTCGTACCTGAACCTTGCCAACCAAATCTCCCATTTTTAATCTATCCTCTCCCCACCATTTCTCAAAATAACTGCCACGACCAAAAAACATTTACTTAGCTGGCCCTCACGCCTGTTCCAGCATTCACACCCGATCCCAAACCCCAATAAAGCGATGAGAGTGTCGCTTCTGCGCTCCCCTGCAACCCGCGCCACTAACTTATCAACGATCCACTTACCGTCCGCGCGCGCCGTGCATACTTTCACACCATGAAACGTTTCCACTTACGTAGCCGCCTCTGAGGCCAGTCGACGCCATCCCTGCCCGAGCAGAGTCGGCAGGACGAAGCGCACGCCCCGTGCCAGAGCCCGCATCGCAAGTGTGCGAACGAGTCGGCTGTGAAGCAGGAATTGGATATAAAATCAGTTGGGTGGGGCAAACGGCAGGGCCTGCAGGTCAGGGGGCGCTCGCTGGCGGGGTAGCGTAGGGACGGTCAGCTTGAAACGTGGACATTCGGAGGCCCGTTGCGTCATTGATCAGTTGACCGGAGAGCGGCTAAATTCAAAGAGGAGCAAACGCGAACCAGTGAGTTATTCTATTTTCTACGTTTGCCCCCTTTTTTATTCTCTGTTGGTCTCCGGGAAAAGGGATGTTGAAACCCTTTAAGGATTCAGCGTGCTGGTGAAGCGTAAATTAAGCGTGGTTAAAGCCAGCCGCGTGGGACGAAGTCTTTACGCGGCGGTTCCCGCGCAGCGGTCAGTGACGGTGGCTACGTTTTTTTGACCGCTTAATCACGCTTAACCAATCCGACGGGTTCTTAAGCTGACTCTGATTGTTGATCCACCAGCTTGCTGGTGCGGGGGAGAGGGTGTTAAAATTGAGCCCCCGTTAGGTTTCACAGTGTGCTGGTTAAGTGTGAGACGACATTTAAGTGATATTTTTTGTATTTTTAACTTGCAACAGAATTACAGATAGGTATCCATCAAGGGTGTGGTCAAGCTCTATTGCTTTGTCACGTGATTAAACCCCAACCCGAATATAATGATGAACTACACCCAGACACTTAAATTAACTGCGGCCGGCCTTATTTTGGTTGCTGCTTCCACTAGCTTGCAGGCAGTTTCTGTCTGGAATGACGATTTTACCGGCGGTTCAGTGAATGGTAATTTCACAGGATTTACTCAAGGCGCAGGCGCAGGGTCTACTTTGTCTGGTGGACAATTGACTATGGACACGGGTGTTGCAGCTGGAAGTGCGCAGGCGGGGCTGAACACCACCACGGATTCCACTGGCACAGTGAGCACTTTTAACGGAGAACCGCTCTATAATTTCTATACTCACGAGGTGTCGGCCAGCTTTGCGATCGCTTCGTTCACCGGAACCACCGGATCTCCCGCAGGTGGTAGGAATTCTTTTTACTTCTCAATTGGCGATGATTCTGATGGCAACTATATGCCGCAGAATAATGTGCTGGACGATGGTATCGGGTTTGCTGTGGAGCAGATTTCCACAGGTTGGCGGCTAATCTATCAGTCCCTTGACAGTGTTAACGGCAACGGTGGCGGTGTGGCTTCTATTCTGAGTGGCGCGCCGACTGATATTACTTACACGCTGGATGGCTTACTCGCGACCATTGATATTGTTGGAGCGACGTTTACAACTCAGGGTAGTGCGGGAACTATTGTTAATCCTAATAGAGTAACCGTCGCACTGTCGGATCTGTCGGATAACATTTCCGGCTACAATCTGGCCTTTGGCGCCTATAATCAAGGAACCGTAGACACCAAAACAGTCGTGACGTTGAACTCGTTTGATGTGTCCGTCATCCCTGAACCAGGCACCTACGCCTTGCTCGCTGGTTGTTTAGCGCTGGCTGCGGTGGTGGTTCGCCGTCGTCGCTAGATTTTCATAATATAGGGGTTATATTCGGGGGAAGGCCCGCTGCTTCGGCAGCGAGCCTTTTTTTTGGTTGATGGGTTTTCATTGGCGGGCGCGCGTGTTGAGCGGCCGCGGGCTGAAGCACCGCGCTACTTTGGCAGCGAGCCTGAAGGCACGCGCGCAAAATATATTAAATTTCTGTTTGTAATATTAAGATCCGTTCTTAAAGTGCTTCATTGTGACTTTTCAGGATTACACCCAGACACTTTCAATTATGACTGACTACAAAACCCTAAGCGCTCTAGCGAGTTGCATGATTCTTTCTTTTAGCACTGTGCATGCGGCTGAAACCGTCTGGGATGAGCGCTTCGAGGGACGCGTGTTAAATTCAAATCTAGTCGAGTTTGTGAAAGGCGTTGATGCCTTTGTGGTGCAGCAGGATAGCAAGCTGTTACTGGACACAAATATGATCGTCGGCAGTGCGCAGGCTGCGGTGAGTACACGCACGGATCAGACGGGAGAATTCAATGGTGTGCGGGAGGAGCAGTTGTATGATTACCACGCACACCCGGTGGAGGTGCATTTCGATATCGCTTCGATCAAGGGGGCAAGTGGCAGCGGCCGTAATGTTTTCTATTGTTCGATCGGTGAGGATGCGGACGGCAACTATATGCCGCAGAAGGACGTGCTCGATAATGGCATTGGGATTTCGCTGGAACAGTGGGGCGATGCGTCTACTTGGCGTCTAAGTTGCGGGGTTTTCCGAAATGGAAAAGCGGAGGTTGCAGTGGTTGCTGTGCTCAGCGGATTACCCTCTGCGCTGACCTATACGATGACTAAAGGTCGTATTTTCATCGAGCTGGAAGGAGCCACGGTTGATCTGGTGGGCAGTGCGGGGTCTGCGTATCCTGGGGCGTCGGAAGTCACGGTCGCGGTTGAGGATCTCTCGGATGTCGTCTCGGAGTATACCCTAGCCTTTGGTGCGTATAATCTCGGAGAGGTGGCGAGTGCGACTGTGGTGAGCCTCAATCGTTTCAGCGTTAAAGTTGGCAAGTAGTCGACGTCGAACCGAGCTTTTCGCGTCCTGCGTCTGGGCACAGGCACAACAAAAACCTGCGGCTGAAGCACCCCAAGGGTAGATCTACTGCCGCGCCTCCTATTTTGTGAAAATAGTCTCTGATATTTTGCTACGCCATCTACGGCAGACCTCCGTCGCGCAGAGGCGCAGAGGTCTCAAGCAGTGATCCGAGACTTATTCAGGGAGGCCGTTCACACAGCGTGTGATGCCAGTTTTCATCATTTCGCCAGCAAAATTAAGTAAATATCTAAGTTTATTTCCAGTAAGGCGCAGGTTGGCAACCCCTGCGCCCCTGCGCCTCTGCGCGAGACTCATATGTGTGCCTATTGTTAAATAGGATGACGTTCTAGTTATGTGTATTTTTTGGCCACAAAGAGGTTCCAAAATTTACAAAAATTCCTTCTGCATGGTTTTTGTGAGTTTTCGTGCCTCTTGGTGGCCAAATGAAAGCTCTGGTTGCGCTCGGAAGTGCCTCTTGGTGGCAAAGTTAAACCTCTGGCCTTTGCTGCAGGCAAAATAGATTGAAACCAAATGTAATTATAGATTGAAATATAATCCGCAATGCTGTAGTCTTAGTCGTCTATTTGAATATCGTGACATCAGCCCCATTATTTTGTATGAACCCCATTCTATTAAAACGCCCCTTGATTAATGTAACTGTGACTGCCTGCCGGTCGATCCGTGGGCGAAGCCGACTCAACGGTTTCACTTTGATCGAGCTACTGGTCGTGATCGCTATCATTGGGATCCTTGCTGCGATTCTGGTTCCCGCAGTGGGCCAGGTGCGCGAGCGTGCATTTGAGGCACAGGCGATGCAGAATCTGCGCTCGATCCATGCGGGCACGATGCTGTTTGCATCGGAGAATCAGGGGAAGCTACCTCCGCTTCTCACTGATCTTAAACCGGATGGATCGAGAGGCGGGGATTGGGTCAATCTCTGGGTGAGTGCACTGGAACCGTTCATGCCGAACGCGCTGGATAGATTTACTCATGGCGCAGGGCGCAACCCAGCCTTCTATTGTCCAAAGGTGGATCCGAGTGAGGATGCAGAAATACGTTGGATTGCCGATTATGCACCGAATGATAACATCATGGCTAAAAATACATTCCGCCCGCTCGTTGTGGTCCAGGATCCAGCGAAAGAATTGCTGTTCTTTGAGGCAGGAAGAGAGCTTTCTGAGGATATCACAGCTCGAAATAGTGGTTCTTTCATGAGCTGGGTAAAAAAGCTGGCAAGTGGGGATTTCGACTACCAGAACACGGTCGGGCATCGCCACGGTTCTGAATCGGATCCCGCCTTCTATGGTGTCTATGTCGATGGGCATATTGAGCGCTTTAAAGTAAATGAGCTCAAAGGAGATGCTGAGCAGCTGCAGACACTGTTTTCGGCGCGCAACGCGAGTGGGAATAGTATCTACATGCAGACGGACTGATTCGCTGTAGCACTTCCTCTCTTTTACTCGTCTCCGACGTAATCTTTATGCGTTCTTTAATCGTTCCCTGTTATTTACTGTTGCTGTCACTATTGCCAGCGATGCCGCAGCCACCTGTGGTGAGCTCGTCGAAACCCAATATCCTGTTTATATTTGGCGATGATCTCGGTTATGGCGACTTGAGTTGCTATGGCGCGACTCAGTTGCAAACGCCGAACATTGATCACTTGGCCAACAATGGCATACGCTTCACCAATGCCTACACGACGTCGGCGACTTGCTCGCAGTCACGGTTCAGCCTGTTGACCGGGCGCTACTGGTGGCGCAGTGAGCTGCATCCACCGCGTGGCGTGGTGGGGCCATCGAGTCCCAATGTTTTGTTGGAAGCAGGCATCGAGACGCTGCCGAAGTTCCTGCAAGCCAATGGCTATCGCACCGCAGTTTTTGGTAAGTGGCACCTCGGCGTCGGCTATGGCGATCCTCGGCTTGATCGCTATGATTGGAATCGCCCCGAAATCGAGGGCGGTCCGTTGGACGTCGGCTTTGATTACTTTTTCGGGATGGCGGCCAATGTCGAAAATGAGCCGGCTTTTTATATTGAGAACCGCACCTTTGTCGGACGTGAACCGGGTGATACGATCGCGGTGAATGGCAAAAAAGTGACACCGTGGTCAGACGAGCTGCTTTACAAAGAAGATGAAGTCGCTGGCGACCTTGCGCGTGCCGCGGTCAGCTACATCCAGAACGCGCCGACGGATCAACCGCTGTTTGTCTATTATGCGGCAACGATCCCGCATAAGCCGATCACACCAACCAAGGAATTTGTCGGCAGCAGTCAGGCGGGTCTGTATGGCGACTTTATGCAAGAGTTCGACTCGCAGGTGGGCGAATTGATCGATGCCTTGCGTGACACCGGACGCTTGGAGAATACTTTGATCATCTTTACCAGTGATAATGGCGCGGTTGTGGCGCAGAGTGAAGCATTCGCGACGATGTGGAACCTCGAGCCCATGTGGGAAACCTTCGTGGCCGGTCACCGTAGCAATGGCGTGTTGCGAGGTGGTAAGCATTCTGTTTTTGAGGGCGGTAACCGTATTCCTTTCATTGCCTTCTGGCCTGGCAAGATTCCTGCCGGGCAGGAGAGCGATGCGCTGATGTCATTGACCGATGTGTATGCGACCTTTGCTGAGCTGCTGGGTCAGCCGACTCCAGAAAGTGCCGAAGATAGTCTGAGCTTTTATTCGCATTGGCTCGGTCGCAGTCAGGCCACGCCGCGTGAGTTCGCACCTGCACGCACTCATCAGGGGATTTATTCGATCCGCAAGGGCAAGTGGAAACTGATCGAGCATGACCCGAAGAACCCGACGCCGCGCAAACATGAGAATGCGAACCAGCTCTACGATTTGGACAACGATCCCGGTGAGCAACAGAATTTATATAACAACTACCCAGAAGTGGTCCAACAGCTCAAACAACTATTGAGTGAGGTCAAGCCGGCTCCCAAAGCGGTGAAGCCAGTCGGTAACCTGCTACCGGAAGGCAGTTTTGATCAGATGAAGCCGACGAAAGCAACGCTCTATATGATCAGTCCCTGGGAACTGGTGGAGTCTCAGGATGTCACAATCACCACCGACTGGAAAACCTATACGATGGAAGTGATACCGACCAGACTCGGTGCGGGGAGAAATCTCCTTGTGCGCATAGACCTTCAGGGCGCAGGCACCTTGCTGATCGACGACGTGAAGCTGGCTTCCTCGGTTGAATGATATGAAATTGGCGAGCAAAAATAATTCAGCTTGGTTGTTGCTGTAGAAATGAAAGGAATCTTTATGATAAAAAATGTGTTTAAATGGATAGCATTCAGCCTGCTTGCCACAGAAACTGTCTCGGCGATGAATCTCTATTTTGCCAGGCCGTCTGCGGACGCTATCTGGAATAATACTGCGAATTGGAATACGGGCAATCATGCTGGCACGGCGGCAAACGTGATTCCTGGAGTCGCCGATTCCGTGAGGATTGTTGGAGATACGCCCACGGTGCTGATCCAGGGCTCTGCGCATGTGCACTCTTTGACTGTGGGGCTATGGGGAGCCAGTGCGAGTTTGACGGTTGAGGCATCCGGCAATCTGACGGTCAACGGCACGACGACGATGGGCAGTGTGAGCGCCGGTTCGTTTACGAGCACCTTTGTGAATCAGGGGTCCAGCACGCTGGGAGCGCTGCAGAGTAAAAACGAGGCCACTCTCATCTCAAACAGCGGCACGCTGACGGTGACGAATAATATTCAGTTTTCAACTGGAACGACGACGGCCACGACGACGTTGACGAATACAGGTATCATCAATTGCTCCGGAACGCTCGAGCTGGCTGTCTTGGGCAGTGGCACACTGACGATGACGGCTGGCAACATCTCGGTCGGAAGTCTCACGTCGACTGCCGGTGGGACTGGATTGCTGAACATTCATGGTGGCACCTTTACGGCGGGTAATATTCTAGGTTTTGATCTTTCGGCAGGTAGCGGGTTCACCATCGACATTCAAAATGGTGGCGTGCTGCGGATTGCCGGGAGCAGTCAGGCAGAGGCGGATCAGCTGAACGCCTTGTATGCCGAGGTCGGGTCGATCACCAGCGACGAACCGCTGTTCGCGGTCTATAATTTGCAAACGGACATGACAACACTGGGGCCTGCGACTGCGCTGGATCTCGATCCGCCGACTCCGAATCCGGCTGGATTCACCAGCCAGCCGCTCGCGATCAGCAGTTCGGAAATCTGGATGACGGCGGAGGGCAGCGATGCTTCCGGATGGATTCAATATCTGTTTACCGAGACCAGCGGCAATCCGGGGGCCACGAGCAGCGGCTGGCAGCGCTCCTCCAGCTATACCGACGGCAGGCTGAGCCCGGACACGCAATACAGCTACTCGGTCACGATGCGCGATGCGTTCGGCAACACCAGCACAGTGTCGTCTCCAGTGGCGGCAACGACCCTAGCGTCGGATCCGCCGGGGGCGGAGCTGCTCCCTTATTTGTCCGGCAAGGTCGTGGCGATCTGGAGCAAAGGGGCGGAGCAATTTGTTCGATCTTCCGGAGTGGACGATGGCGTCCTTCGTGCCGACCGCAAGTCCTACGAAGCCAACGGCGAGGGGCGGTTCCTTTGTTTCGCGGAAGTGGGCGATACGATGGCGGTGATGGATATGCTGCTGGACCGGTATGTGACCCATGTCGGCGGGAAGCTGGCTTCCGCGGTGAGCGGCGATGCCGCAACGCGCCGCTTTACGCTGGAGGACCAGGGGAACCACTACTACGCCATCAAGGCGGATAACGGTCGCTATGTCCGCGTTGACGGGGCGGGGGAACTGCTTGTTGATGCGCTCAGTATTACCGACGATGCCCTGTTCGCCATCGTGCCGATCCGCACCGGCCCCAACGTGGTCGTGCGGGCCTATAACGGCGACGATCCGAACGATCAATTGCCCACGTGGCCCAATGAAGCATCGAATTTTTGTGACCATCCGGATGAATTCCCGGTAAACAAGGTCAACATCGGCATGCTGCAAATGACGCCGATCCTCTATTCCGACTCGCAGTTCACTGACATGCGCGCGGTTTGGAATACCAATCAATACGAGGCCGAGTTTATCCTGCCTTTTGTGGATTACTCTGAGCTAAGTATGAGCAATCAGGTGGATGCTCTCATCGGGAGCATCAAGCGTATGGAAGGACCGGGTTACACCTTCGACTACGTGATTCTCTATCACGAAATCCTGGCCGATCTGCCGGGAGGGCCTTGGAGCGATCCGCGCATTTCTTCGCAAGAGGAGATCGACCTTTTCCGTTCGAAGGTCACCGCAGCCTATAATGCCGGTGAAGTCAATTATCCCTACTACAAGGTATTCGCCATGCCCTATCAGTTTGAAGTCAGTTTGATGGGGTTCGGCCCTTATACAAACACGGCGGTCGGTTGCGACGCCGAGACGCTGGAGTTTATCAAGAACAACTTCGACGGCATGTTTCTTGAAGTCAACGGGCATGACTATACCGATCGAGACGAGCATCTCGATGCGGCCGCCGCCGCCGTCTGGTGCCGTGATAACGGCCTAGAGTTCGGGATCACCTCCGGCGCTTTGGATACGAAGGATACCAGATACAAGGGCATGAATGAAGCTATCTTCGCGGCAATGGATGCGGCCGGTTTCGATAAGTCCTGGGATAAGATGCACTACGTTCTGCATCACGCGAAAACATCCTATGGCGACGCGCTGCCAGAATGGGTCGCGAACACCACGACGGAAAATGCCAAGTGGATGATCGAGCAGGTCATGCCCTTTGAGGCGCCTTCGATTGCTGCCCTCGATACGGATGGCGACGGCGTCACCGATCTGGAGGAAGTCCGCGCCGGGACCCCCGCGCTTGCACTGGCGGGCGGCGACTACGATACATGGGCAGGGAATTTTGCCAAAGCCGATCTGGGCGAGCCTGGAGCTGACTACGATGGCGACGGTGTGGATAACCTGATGGAATACGCCCTCGGCGGCAGCCCGATCAAGTCCGATGCCGCATCGAGTCAACCCGTTTTCCAACTGGTTGAAAATTATTTTGTCCACGTGCACAACGAACGCACGGATGACACCAGCCTGACCTATACCGTCCAGTGGACCGACGACCTGGTGAACGCCGGTGGCGTCATGGGTTGGGAAACAGACGGTGTGGAATTTGTCGATGAGTCCGCGGTTTCCGATGTTTTGAAAGCCGTTACCAACCAGATTCCAACCCTTGGAAAAGACCAGCAGTTCATTCGCGTGAAGATTGAGCAGGAATAAATAAAAAGAAAAATAACCCAGCTTAGTTGTTGCTGTAGAAATGAGAGAAAAGGACTATAGATTATGAAAAAAACATTTAAATGGATCATCCTGTTGATGGTGGGAGCTTCGTTCGCTCAAGCCGCCGAGCGCCCACCCAACATTTTACTGATCATTTCGGATGATCAGGGCTATGGGGACTTCGGTTTCACCGGCAATCCCTTGGCCGACACGCCGGTGCTGGATCAGCTGTCTAAAGATGGTGCGTTCTATCCGAACTTCCTGGTCGGGCCCGCATGCTCACCGACAAGGTCGGCTCTGCTGACGGGGCGTGACCACCTGAATGTCGGCGTCTGGGGCGTCGGCCCGCGTGGCGATGTGCGCCGCGATGAGGTGCTGATGCCGTCGTTTTTTAATCCCTCCGGTTATAACACTTGGCTGTTTGGAAAATGGGATGGCTCCAAGATGATGGAACTCGGCCCCGTCGAACGTGGCTTTGACTGGTTTTGTGGTATCGGTGGTGGTTATTTGCAAAAGCGCCCCTTGCTCTGCACGCCAGAAGGCGGTGAGTGGACCGAAGGCTGGTCGGCTGAGCTGATTACCGATGCGGCGATTGAGAAAATTCAAGAGTCCGGCGATACACCATGGTTGGCCTATATGGCCTACATCATTCCACATTTGCCGTGGGAATGTCCGGATGAATATGCCGATCCGTACCGAGAAAAAGGATACTCAGAAACCTTTGCTCAGCTTTATGGGTCGATCAAACAGATGGATGATCAAATCGGTCGTTTGTTGGAGGCGGTCAGTGACGCGGGTCAGGCGGACAACACCATTGTGATTTTCCTGAGCGATAACGGCCCGACCGAAAACCGTCCGGCATGGGTGAATGACAATTACAAGCATGCACAGAATTCTGCGGATTGGGAACTGCGCAACCCGCTCGGTTTGATTGGGCACAAGGCAGAGGTCTGGGATGCCGGTATTCGCAGCCCGCTGCTGGTGCGCTGGCCGGGGGTAATCGAGCCTGGTGTCCGCGAGCATGTGACAAAGGTCGAAGATCTCTTGCCGACCTTGCTGGACTTGGCCGCGATCCCTAAAAGCAAGCAGCCGGAGCATTTACCATTTGACGGTAAGAGCATGCGCGCGTCGCTCGAATACCCGAGCTTCACTGAAGACCGTGATATTTTTCGAATGGCTTTGGCTGGTCCCGGCGAGCCGGGTGCGACCACGCACACCGGCATCATCGAGGATGCGCTGGCCCTCGACTACGGCAAGTTGCACACCGTGCTGCGTAATGGGATTTATAAGTTCCACCATCTACCGGGTGGACAATTTCGTCTCTACGACATGGCGCAAGATCCCGCTGAAAGCAATGACCTGAGTCAGTCGATGCCGGAGCGCACCGCTGAGATGGCACGCCGCTGCCGCGCCCAGTGGGATGCGATTGCAGCAACAGGACGCACCTTTGAGATGCGCCAAATGAAAATTGATAATGCCGATAGTTGGTCAAAATCGTGGACATTGCACGCCAACCGAGCATTGCATTTCGAAGGCACGATGCGATCGGTTTTCTATGGCGGGGCACAGGGCTTTCAGCAACCCGGAGACCGCGCCGATTATTTGGTCGAAGTGCAGAAGCCACTGCAGGTGTCGATCACGGCCAGCGGTAAGGGATTCGATCAATCCGCGCCGATCCATTTAAAAGTTGATGGACAAGTGCTGCTGCCGATTGAGCAAACCGCAGACACGATCCGCTTTGGATCGGTCAAGCTTGCCGCGGGTGAATTGCCCGTCACCCTATTCGTTCCGAGCGATGCGGTCGCTGGAGGCGGAAAAGGCGAAGTCATCTCAGTCAAGTTTAGCAATGACAAATAAACCGATCACAATGAAAAATAAACCGATGCTACGTTCTATCTCTCTATGTTTGTCCTGTCTTTGTGCGAGCGCTGCCACGTTGAGTGCGGTGGCAAGCGCACCGAACTTTGTAGTGATCCTCGCCGATGATCTCGGCTGGATGGATATCAATCCGACTGCGACGTATGCGACGGGCACACCCGCAGAGGAGCAGTTCTACGAAACGCCGCATTTGGATCAACTGAGCCGTGATGGCATCAGCTTTGCGCGCTGCTACAGCATGCCGCTGTGCACACCGTCGCGCGCCACACTGATCACTGGGCGCAATGGGGCGCTTTTTGGCTTTAATAACGCCGCTGGTATGCGGGGAGGAAAGTTCACTTTTGCCGCCAAGGGCGAGACGCCTCCAGGCGATTACCTAGCGCATGATAAAATGCCAGGTACGCGTCGCAGTTTTCCGATCGCGACTGCGACGGGGAATTATGCCCTGCCCAACGGCTTGCCCGATAGCAAGGGCTTCAAGGTGTATTCACTGGCGGAAATGCTGCCGGACTATCGCAGTGCCTTTCTGGGGAAGTGGCACATCGGTGGCGGCAATCTCGAAGGGCACCGCCCGCAGGATTTCGGCTTCGAAGCGATTGCCTATGAAGATGAGGGCTGGTCGTCCTATAACAAGAATGCCCGCAAGAATTGGCACTTTCCTGGTCCGCCGCCGCAAGAGGATTATTTGACTGACGATCTCACCGCGCTGAGTGTCGACTGGATCCGTGATCATGTGGAGGCCCATCCCGAACAGCCGTTTTTGCTCTATTTGGCGCACTTCGGCGTGCACGATCCGTTTCAAGCTAGACCGGAGGATGTGAGCTATTTTGAACAGAAAGAAACCCGTGGTTGGAATGGCCATGACAACGCGACGTATGCCGGTATGATCCGGGCGCTGGATGATTCGGTTGGGGCGATCCGCGCATCGCTGCAGGAGTTGGGTGTCGCCGACAACACGATCCTTATATTTACCTCTGATAACGGGGCGCTTATGCAGAAGCGCGACGTTCACATCACCAACAACGCGCCTCTGCGTGGTCAAAAAGCTCAGACCTTCGAAGGTGGCATTCGTGTGCCGATGATCGTCAGCTCGGCGGGCAGCAAGGGCAACGCTGCTTGGGTGGATACTCCGGTATCATTGGAGGATTTAGCACCGACGTTGAGTGCGCTCAGCGGGCAGGCCGTGACCACTGAGATTGAAGCGCAATGGACGGGGCAATCGCTGTTGCCTTTGCTGCAGAATCGTCCTGCAGACTTTGCAAAGCGGGCAATCTTTATTCATGAGCCGTATTATCGTCCGGACCCTTTTAGCGAAGGCTCGCCGTTGCTGACGCCCAGCACGGTGATGATTGAAGGGGATTATAAGCTGATCGCGTATCACGATGGTAGCATGCGTTTGTACGATTTGGAAGCAGATATCGGCGAAGCAAATGACTTATCAGTATCGATGCCGGAGCGTGTTTCTGAGATGATGAAGCGTCTGACACAGTGGCGCTTTGACAACATTCCCGCGCGCTACGATACGAGCGCAAACCCGCGCTATGATCCCGCGACAGCGAATGCGCTGCCATTGCCGGAAGGTGCTTTGTTTGTTCGGTAGGGATTGGGTGCAGTGTGTGAGCCGTAGCTGCGTGTGTCCTTCCTCCGTCGTGAGACGGGGGTTTCTGTGCAGTGGTCCGTGGCCTCCGTCGTGAGACGGGGGTTTCTGTGCAGTGGCCGTGGCCTCCGTCGTGAGACGGGGGGTTCCCGTGCCGTCGCCGTGGCCTCCGTCGTGAGACGGGGGGTTCCCGTGCCGTCGCCGTGGCCTCCGTCGTGAGACGGGGGTTTCTGTGCAGTGGTCCGTGGCCTCCGTCGTGAGACGGGGGTTTTTGTGCAGTCGCCGTGGCCTCCGTCGTGAGACGGGGGTTTCTGTGGAGTGGTCCGTGGCCTCCGTCGTGAGACGGGGGTTTCTGTGCAGCGGCCGTGGCCTCCGTCGTGAGACGGGGGTTTCTGTGCAGTCGTCGTGGCCTCCGTCGTGAGACGGGGGTTCTGTGCAGCGGCCGTGGCCTCCGTCGTGAGACGGGGGTTCTGTGCGGTGGATGAGAGTGATTAAGGTGTGTCGGGCCAAGAAAACACGTATCCACCGTCCATGACGAAGCACATCCATGGCGAAGACGCTCGTTGCCGGCTGAAGTGCTTCCTCGACACTGCCCAGATCTTTATCCGGGGGGATGGCGGGAGTGCCAATAGTTGGAGATTTACCTTGAATAAGGTGGGTGGGGAGATATCTTGATCTATATGATAATCTGTATTAACATCAGAGGGGTGCGCGACTCAGAAGTGAATGCGAAGGTTCAGCTATGAGTGATGTGCTCCATGGGTCCTTTGGGAACAATCAGATGTTAACGGACACGATTTTCCCGATGGGATTCTCGGCTCCGCAGAGCACACTTCTGACGGGGCCCTTTAATTCCAAGCAAAATTGGGAGAATCGCCGTGATGTGATTTATTCGGGCCCGCAAAGATAATTATAAATATGAAACCGATGAAAATGAAACGATTAAAGAAACAGATTGGAGCCGTCGCCCTTGCATTTTTGGGTTTGGCTGGACCGGCGACTGCCGCCGATGAGAAGCCTCTTCGGCAAGCTCAGGACAGGCCGAACTTTTTATTCGTGATGGTCGATGACATGGCGCCCGACGCCATCTTTGATGACCGCTTTGAATTTTTAAAGACACCCAACTTCCAGCGCCTTGCCGATGAAGGCGCGGTGTTTGATAACATGGTGGTCACCACCTCGTTGTGCTCGCCGAGTCGGGCTTCGATTCTGACCGGCACCTATTCGCATATCCACGGGGTGCGCTACAATGAGATTCAGGATCCTGAACCGCATTTGGAGCAATTCCCGCAGGCCTTGCAAAAAGTCGGCTATAAAACAGCCATGATCGGAAAGTGGCACATGGCGCACCACGCGGGGCCTCGTCCGGGATTTGACTACTGGCTCAGTTTTAAGGGGCAGGGCGTCTATAATGACCCCGAGCTGAACATCAACGGCGACGAAGTTAAAATAGCAGGTTACATCACCGATATTTTGACCGATAAGACCGTCGATTTCTTGAATGACAATACCGAAGATCCCTTCTGCGTGTTGCTGTGGCACAAGGCGTGCCACCATCCGTTCACTCCGGCGGAGCGCCATAAGGACGCGTTCCCTGAAGGGCGCTTCAAAGAGCCGGATAGCTGGTCGCTCGACTTTTCGGATCGTCCGCTGTGGCGCCGCCGCGCACAGATCTACGGTGAGCATTACAAGCAGTGGGTCGAAAGCGAAGGCTTGCCGGTGCCTGATCAAATCGCTGCGGGAGAATGGCAGCCGAAAAAAGACGTGATGCTCGACATGCTTCGCTGCCTGCTGGCGGTGGATGAAGGCGTGGGCCGGGTGATGGATCTGCTTGAGAAGCAGGGGCGGCTCGACAACACGGTCATTATTTTCATGGCCGACAACGGCTGGTTTTTCGGCGAGCACAGTCGCGGCGACAAGCGATTAGCTTATGAAGAGTCCATCGGTGTTCCTTTTGCAATGCGTTATCCCGCAAAACTGAAACCGGGCCAGCGGATTGAGGGGCTGGTCGCTAATATCGACATCGGCCCGACGATTCTTGAACTGGCCGGCGCGCAGACGCCGGAGACCATGCAGGGCGAATCGTTTGTGCCGGTCATGGAAGGCAAAGCCAGCGGCCGCACCGCGCCGTTTTTATATGAATATTTCCAAGAAAAATATGCGCCCTCCATTCCGACAATGTTGGCAATTCGCACGCCGGACTGGAAGTATATCAGCTATCCGTATGAGGATGAAGCCATTGGTAATTTCGGGGAGCTCTATCATTTGAGCAAGGATCCGAACGAGCTCAAAAACTTGATCCACTCGCCCGAGGCAGCGGCTCAGCTGAAGAAAATGCAGGGCTTACTGGTGGATGCCTTAGAGAAATACGATTATAGCTCGCCGCCGTATAAATATGAAGTGCCGGTCGTGGAATAAGGAAAAGGGTGAGGTCAGGGTGAAGTAACTCAGATCCTTTTAACCAACAAAAAGTAATTAATTTTTGAATACAGAACCTATTAAAATGAATCGATCAGAGAAACAGATTGGAGCCGTCGCCCTTGCATTGTTGGGTTTGGTAGGGATGGCGACTGCCGCCGATGAGGAGCCTCTTCGGCAAGCTCAGGACAGGCCGAACTTTTTGTTCGTGATGATCGATGACATGGCGCCCGACGCCATCTTTCACAACCGCTTTGAATTTTTAAAGACACCCAACTTGCAGCGCCTTGCCGATGAAGGCGCAGTGTTTGAAAACATGGTGGTCACTACCTCGTTGTGCTCGCCAAGTCGGGCCTCGATTCTGACCGGCACCTATTCGCATGTGCATGGGGTGCGCTACAATGAGATTCAGGATCCCGAGCCACATTTGGAGCAATTCCCGCAGGCCTTGCAAAAGGTCGGCTATACCACAGCCATGATCGGTAAGTGGCACATGGCGCACCACGCACGGCCACGTCCCGGATTTGATTATTGGCTGAGCTTTAAAGGGCAGGGGGTTTATAACGACCCCGAGCTGAACATTAACGGCGATGAAGTCAAAGTGGCAGGTTATATCACCGATATTCTGACGGATAAGACGATCGATTTCTTGAATGACAACACCGAAGATCCCTTCTGCGTGTTGCTGTGGCATAAGGCGTGTCATGGGCCCTTTACTCCAGCCGAGCGCCACAAGGATGCGTTTGCGGATGCGACGTTTGAGGAGCCAGAAAGCTGGTCGATTGATTTTGCGGATCGTCCACTCTGGCAGCGACGGGCTAAAATTCATGGACCACACTACCAGAATTGGGTCGATAGTGAGGGCAAGTTGGTTCCGGATTCGGTTGCAACCAAACCTTGGCGTAAGAAAAATCCGAAGCGCTTAGATATGTTGCGCTGCTTGCTCGCAGTCGATGAAGGCCTGGGGCGTGTCTTCGATCTATTGGAAGAACAGGGGCGCATGGATAACACCGTCATTATTTTTATGGCCGACAATGGCTACTTCATGGGTGAGCACCGTATGGGGGACAAGCGTCTCGCGTATGAGGAATCGATCCGTGTGCCCTTTGCGATCCGTTATCCTGCCAAGTTGAAGGGCGGCACACGCATTGGAGGCATGGTTGCCAATATTGATCTCGCTCCCACTTTCCTCGAACTCGCTGGCGCACCGATTTCCGATACGATTCAAGGCGAGTCGTTCGTGCCAGTGATGGAAGGGAAGCAGGTAGGCCGCACGGAGCCATTCCTCTATGCGTATTATCAGGAGAAATATGCGCCGGCGATTCCGACGATGCTTTCCATCCGCACAGAGGATTGGAAGTACATCAGCTACCCGTATGAATCGGCTGACGAGGGCAATTTCGATGAGTTGTATCATATGAGCAAGGACTCGCATGAGATGAAGAATCTGATTCACTCGCCAGAGACGGCACTCAAACTGAAGCAGATGCAGGGCTTACTGAAGGATGCCTTGGAGAAATACGATTATAGCGAACCGCCGTATAAATACGAAGCGCCGGTCGCGAAATAGAATCTGAACGAACAATCAATTATGCTAAGAAAACTCCTATTCACTGCCTTACTGATGTGCGCCTTGAGCGCGCAGGCCGCACTCACCAGCGGACCACTGTTCACCGACAATATGGTGCTGCAACGCGACAAGCCGGTAGTCGTCTGGGGCACCGCCGATCCGGGTGAAACTGTAACCGTCGAATTCGCTGGGCAGGCAAAAACAGCCGAGACGACTGCAGACGGTCAATGGCAGATCACGCTCGATCCCATGACGACTTCTTCTGAGCCTCAGGAGATGACGATTAGCTCTCAGGCCTCAGGTTCCAGCTTTCAGCTTTCCAATATCCTCGTGGGCGAGGTCTGGTTCGCGGGTGGTCAATCCAATATGCGTTTTAAGCTCTGGTCGAGTGACGGCGCGGGGGAATTGTTTCAGTCGGGAGGCGCGGACATTCCCGGCATGCGGCTGTTTGCGATGCCGGAAATCATCAATGAGTTGGATGCGGATCTACCGATCAAAGGGTGGCAGGCCTGCACTAGGAAAAACTCGGGCGCCTTCTCCGCAGTGGCCTGGTATTTCGGACGCGATTTAAAAGCCGCTTTGGGCGATGTGCCGGTCGGCCTGATCATGTCTGCCCGCGGCGGAACGCCTGCCGAAGCTTGGATGGACCCAACCTTTGCCGCCGACTGCAAGCGGTTTACCGATTATGCGGATGCGATCGATCGAGCGTATCGCGCAAAGTTTGAAAACTTTGAGGACTACAGGGCGGCTTACGTTCGATACCGCGAAGACCTGCTGGCCTTCCGACAGGGAGAGATCACGGAGAATCCCGTGGAGCCCAAAGGGCCCTATTTTGCGAAACGTGCTGGTGGACTCTATGGCACGATGATTGCACCGTTCCTACCGTATTCGGTGCGGGGTGTGCTCTGGTATCAGGGAGAAGGCAATGCGTGGCACGCCTATGATTATCGCAGTGTGCTCGAAACGCTGATTGCGAACTGGCGTCGCGATTTCAACGATCCCAACCTGCCGTTTCTAGTGGTTCAACTGCCCGGCTTCGGTGGCGGCAATACCGAGCGTCCGATCTGGGCAGTCGTGCGCGATTCGCAGACCTTTGTAGCGAACCAAGATCCGGATGTCGGTGTGATTCCGATTCCGGAGCTAGGTGATAAGATGGATATCCATCCGAAGGATAAGCGCCCGGTGGGCTCGCGGATTGCCCGCTATGCCTTGGGGCAGGTGTATGGTCACGATATTCAATTTGCAGGGCCGTCGCTGAATTCGGTTCAGTTTAGCGCTGGCAAAGCGATGGTGGTATTGAAGGACGCCGAAGGGCTCGTTCAAAAAGGCGAGGTCATTCATGGATTCACGATTGCCGGAGCGGATGGAGTGTTTGTGCCAGCCGTTGCGCAATTGAAAGGCGAGCAACTGGTGGTCCGTAGTGCTGAAGTGAGCACTCCCGTCGCGGTTCGCTACCACTGGTCCAACTGGATCGCCCCAGAAGAAGCGAACATTTTAAACGGAGCCGATCTGCCGCTTGCACCGTTCCGCACTGATGCGTTTAAAGTAGTGACGCAGCAATAGTTAGCACTTTTTTGTCATTGATATGACAGATTTGACATGACAGATTTCGGGAAATGGATACTCCGAAACTACTAGGCCACCCGATCGTTCGTTCCAGTCAGATAGTATTGGCTGATCAGATTCATGATATTTTGTGTGAAGAGATTCATGCAGGACGCTGGGCAATTGGCGAAAAATTGCCCAGCATGATGACGATGGCGAATCAATGCAAGGTGAGCCGTATGCCTGTCCAGCAGGCGATCGATCAACTTGGGGCCGAGGGCTATGTGCGGCAGGCAAATCGCTCCGGGATCTTTCTGGAATCGATCACGCCGGGGGGGCAGCCGCTCGGGGTGATGGGGATCGTGCTGCACTCAAATCCAAAGAATGAGCGCGAGTTGGAGCATTTGGGCTTTGAGCAGATGCTCGTGCATCGCTTTATGAAATTTGCGGCGGAGCGCAATTATCAGACGCGTGTGGTGTATGCGGCTGAAGACCAAGATTGGAACGAGCTGAACCGTGTCGGCGGCGTGTTCGACAAGAACGTCAAGGGAATCGTTTCGCTAGTGCCGTTTGCCCGTGGTGATATTGAAGGGCTCGATGAAGATCGTATCCCGCTGGTTTTCTGGCGCGAACCGGATCACCGCAGTGCGCCTTGCGTCGCTTCGGACTACGAAATGGCGTTCTATCAATTGACTTGTGATCTGATTGACGTCGGGCATCAGCAAATTGCACCGTTTGCATGGCCTGGGTATACATCAGAGTTGAATCGCACATATTTCCGTGGTTATCGTCGCGCGATGCAAGAGTCTGGGCTGCTTGTTCGTGAGGACCTGTATGATCAAACCTTGGAGATCGGTAAGCGCGACACGCTCGCATGTCAGTCGTTCCTTAAAAAGCAGTCTGTCATCACGGCCTATGCGTGTGTGTGTCACGAGCGTGGCGATCAAGTGGCTCAGTCACTGGCTTCCATCGGTGTGCAGGTTCCGGGGCAGGTGAGTGTGTCCTGTGCCAGTGCGGAATCGCCCTTGTGTCTAGGGCTGAAAATGAGTGGAGTGGGTTACTCGCCAGAGAAGGAAATCGAAATGTGCTTTGAGTTGTTGCGGCAGCAAAATTTGAGCCGAGAGTGGAGTATCGGAACGGTGCTATTAGCGCCGTTTTCAGTCAAAGGTGAGACAGTCGCCGCTCCGCGCTCGGTCGAAGCGCTTGTCAAGGCGTCGCTTTAGCGCAGGCTGGCCCGACCGACATTGCGGTGTGTGGCTGCCTGCTGCCTAGCTGGCGAAGTTCTCGGTGATGAGCACTTCGATCTCTGTGCTCTACAATTCTGGCAGAGCTAACTCGCCAAAACATGCTGACTCTCTTAAACGCACGAAATCTTTTGAACCCTCAGACTTCCTGAAATAAATCCGATAGTTTTGTGCAAAACTTTTTTCTCATATCCAGAATAAAGATGCGAGAGCCCAAAATTAGATATAAGGGAGATTGTAGGAGGCGGGTGTCTTGTTACTCGCTTCTTTTGGGCTAGAAGGGGGGGGGCGACCCTCGATTAGTCATCCATCACAGCTTCAAATCCACGTAGGCCAATTGAGTTTAGTCCATATGGAAGACTTCACTTAAAGGCAGCACGACGGGTGAGTTGTCTGGATTGGTTTCCATGATATCTGCCATGTAGGCCCACCATTTTTTCACCATGGGATGGTTCGGTAATTCCTCGCTAGTGTTGTCAGCAGTTAGCTTCCATTGAGTGATGTTAGGCCTGAGCACTGAGCCATGCGACGATATTGTTGATTAGCTCAGCTTTGTGTGCTGGCTGATTAAAACTATGGTCGGCCCCCTCGACAGTCACGATGGTGACATTGTCGCCTTTCACACGGCGAACCGTCTCGCTGTCTTTCGGGAGGACCACATCGTCGGCGGTTCCGTGGAGCAGTAGCCAAGGTGCGGTGATTGTCTCAACTTTATTTTCGAGGCTGATGTGAGTGTGACACAGATCAGTCATGAATGCCGAAGAGAGTGGGCAGCTTGCTTCTTCCCACATCAGGCCTTGATCCGGTGTTTCTTCGCCGAATTCAGTTTCGGCAAAAGCTTTGGTATTGATCATGCCGGCGATTGAGATCAGCGCACGGATGCGAAGATCGGTGCTGGCTTGAATGACACCAACGGCGCCGCCCATACTGTGGCCGATGTAGGCAATTTTTGGATACACGCTGGAAACCGCATCGAGTACGGCATTTAAGTCGTCCACCTCTTTGGAGATGGTGGCATCGCGGAAGTCGCCCTCGGAATCGCCGTTGCCCGCGAAAGAAAAGCGCAGCGTATCAAAGCCTGCGGCATTGAGTGCGGCAGCTGGATCGGCGACCACTGGCCGGTCTTTGTTACCAGTCACACCGTGGCCGAGCACGACAATCCAGTCCGGCTTTTCAGAGCCGGCGGCAGCGGAGGCGAAGCTGTAGTCGAGCGTTTCGCCGAGAGGATTTTTAATTGTTTGGTTCATTGGTATTTAACTGCGGCCGTTGAAGGTGAGTTCCGCGATGCCGGACTTGTCGAGTTCGCCTTTGCCCATGTCAGTGAGCTTGGTGTATTGATCGAAAGTCGCTTGTGCCAGAGGTGCGTTGATGCCCTGTTTTGCCGCTAAGCCGAGCGCGATGCCAGAGTCTTTGGCGGCATGCGATGCGGAGAAATAGCAATCGTGGTCGCGGATGATCATGTCTTCGGCGTCGGTTTCCAGCACGCGGGAGTTGGCTCCGGTTTGGCTGAAGATGTTACACAGCATTTTTAGATCGATGCCGAGCGCGTCGCCAATGCCGAGGCCTTCGGCGAGTGCGGCGGTGTTGATGTTCATCACCATATTGACCAGGGCCTTCACTTCCGAGGCCTTACCTGCGGCGCCGACGTAGTGGAGTGCTTTACTTAGGTCGTCGAGCAATGGTTTGTTGGCGTTGAAGTCTGCTTCTTGTCCACCGATCATGAGAAATAGTTCACCACTACGAGCCTGCGGGATGCTGGACGCCATGCAGGCTTCGAGGCAAGTCGCGCCAAGTTGTGTGGCCGCTGCTTCGAGCTGGGTGTGCACCGCAGGTGTCAGTGTTGCGCAGTTGATGAAGGTGCGACCTTCAGCACCAGTGAAGAGGTTGTCCGCGCCAAAGAAGATGGCATCCATTGCTTTGTCGTTGGTCACGACAGTCAGGATGATGTCTGCATGGGCGGTGACATCAGCGAGCTTTCCGTAAGCGGTTGAGCCGATTTCAGCAGCGAGCTCTGTGGCGATGCTTTGATTAATGTCGAACACGGCGCTTACGTTGTAGCCCTTATCCGTGAGGCAGCGAGCCATGTTACCACCCATGCGGCCTAGGCCGACGAATCCGATTGTTTTGTCTTTCATAGTATTTTGTTTGTATCCGCCTGCGCCCTTGTGGCTACAGCGTGACTTGGAGGTAAAAATTTGAATTTATGAATTTAGAGAGCGTCGAGTTCTTCAGCCCAGAGCTTTTGAATGTCTCTACCCAAGGCAACCGTATCTTCCCATATATTCGGGAAGCAACTTAGTTTATATTCGTGAGTCGTGCCGATTTCGGGCATCACCCACAGTTCGTCGGTTGGTCGGGGCCCTTGCAGCCAATGTCTGAGTGCTTGGCGCACGAAGGGGCGGCACGCCAGATATTCGGGGGAAAAGTTGCCCTGCCCATCGGTGATTGGCACCTGGCAGTGCTGCGCGTTGAAGGGGCGGATGTGCCAGAGTGTGGACTTCTGAAAGATTGGCACAATCTCGGGAGTGAGCAGGCGCGCGATATAATCTTCTGCTAAGATATGTTTGACCACTGCGGGGTGCGAGAAGTCGAAGTTCATCAATGGATCTTCTCCGGTGGCGATCTTATAGCCTTGAATGATCGCGGCAGTTTTTTCGGGCGTCTCGGTGCAGGTGTCACGATGGACTTCCAGATGCACCGGGGCCTTTTGTTTCTTGGCTTCGGCCATCAGTGCGAGGGTCAGTTCGATCGCCTCTTCGATCGGTGTGTCGTCGTCGGCCAATTGGCAGTTAATCGGGCCATTATCAATGGCCATGATCGCAGCGATACGATCAGCAAATTGCTCCGGCTTGGCCGCGTCGAAGGCACCGCCGTAGCGCAAGCCATATTCGATGAGTAATTCTTTCAGCTGCGGATTACTTGGCGCCCAGCAATAGCTTTGGAATCCGGCATCCTTGATCGCCGAGAGATGTGTGCGCAGACCAACTTCGGTTGCGGGATCGCCTTCATCCAGCAGCGACCAGCCGTTGATATGTATCTTTAAAGATGGAGTCATTTGGGGGTAGCGCGAGTAGCGTAAAGAGGGTGAATCGGAACGATTTGCTCCGTAGGGGTGGTGAACACGGGTAGGCTACGGACACCCGTAAGCACCATTAGGATGGAAATCTTAAAATCGAGACTGAAATCTTAAAATTCGTCGAAAGCAATTTGTTCGTCAGACACGCCGAGTTGGGCGAGCATCTTGGTGCAGGCTTTGACCATCATCGGCGGACCGCAAAGGTAAAATTCCACGGCCTTTGGGTTGAGGTGATTCTCCAGATAGTTGATCAGCACGGCTTCGTGGATAAAACCGGTGTGGCCTGTCCAGTTGTCTTCATCGAGCGGGTCGGAGAGGGCGATTTGAAAGTCGAAATTATGGTGTGCGTCGGCCAACTGCTTGAAATAGTCTTGGTAGAAAATTTCCTGCTTTGAGCGGGCGCCATACCAGTAGCTGACTTTGCGCGCGGTGTGCTCGGTTTCGAACAAGTGCGCAATGTGGGCACGCAACGGTGCCATGCCGGCTCCCCCGCCGATGTAGACCATTTCTTTTTGGGTCGGTTTGATGTGGAAGTCGCCGAAGGAGCCGATGGCTGTGACTTCGTCGCCAGCCTTCAGATTGAAGGCATAGCTAGAGCCTACACCTGGAGGGCAGTCTTGACCCGGAGGAGGGGTGGCGATGCGCACGTTTAACTTAAGCTGACGCTCGGTGGCTGAGTTACTGGCTAGCGAGTAGTTGTTGCGGCGGCCGCTTTCGCGGTTACTGACGCTGAGGTCGAACACATGCTGGTTCTGCCATACGGTTGCATACGGTTCGGGGATATCGAACTCGCGGAATTTGATTGTCTGGTAGATTGGAATGTCGAGCTGTAGGTAGTCGCCTGGAGTGGATTTGATCGTCTCGTTGTCATTGATTGGTTCAAGCACCAGCTCTTTGATAAAGGTGGAGACGTTCTGATTGCTGACGACACGCAGCTTACAGGTAATTTCGTGGCGTGCGCCGACACCTCCGGCCTTCTCGACGTTGAGCCACAGGCGTCCGCCGCGGTCTTCGATCGGGTAGGTGGCAAGTCCGCGGCAAACCGGTGCGCGAGCGGGTGAGCCGTCTTCGAGATTGAAGCGGCCGTTGTGCTTCGGGCACTCGACGATTTTACCTTTGACTAGACCTTCGCCGAGGTGGGTGTTGCCGTGGGTGCAGATGCCGTCGGTGGCGTAGAGTTTACCAGAATCATCGCGGTAGAGCGCGAAGGTCTTTTTCACATGATCGAAACGGATCACGTCTTCGTTACCGAGGTCGACGGCCGCACAGACTTCGACCCAACCGTCTGGATTCGGATTTACGTGTGAGTGCGGGATGCCTTCGTCAATGCGTTCTGAGGGTGCAGGGAGCTTGCGTTTGACGTGATAGGTCGGGTCTTTCAGCTGCTTGATAATCGTCGGCAGGATTTCTTTCCAGGCTGAAAGAATCGAGGGATAGGGTGTCGGGCAATCGCCTTTGACCGCCTTGTGCAGGGCCGGTAGTGCATGGTAGGGCACCAGCGGAAACATGTGGTGCTCCACGTGGTAGTTCATGTTCCAGTAGATGAAACGACTGATTGGATTCATGTAGACCGTGCGGCAATTCAGGCGGTGATCGAGCACGTTTTCAGCGAGGCCGGCATGCTGCGTGGTGTTATGCACGATCATCAACCAAGTGCCAAAAAACTGTGGGAGCATAAATAGAAAGATAGGGATCCAAGTTTGTAGTATAACGGCGGATATGGCTACGAGTGCATAGATCGCAATGCAGATCCGGGCATTGCGGAAGATCTTGCTGAATTCGGTGTTCGGGACATAGGTGCGTTCGGCGTCCGACATCTGGCCGCACGCATGGCGGATCAGATTCGGATAATAGGTCATGTAGCCGCCGTAGTTGATCAAGGCTAAGGCCAAGCCCTTGATGTCCGGCGGGCGCGGAAGTTGAATTTCCGGATCACGGCCAACGATGATCGTGTCGCTGTGGTGCCGAGTGTGGCTCCAGCGCCAGATCACGGATTCGCGCATCACCATGAAAGAGGCGACTTCATAGACGACATTGTTCATCCAGTCGGTTTTAAATGCGGTGCCATGGCCGCACTCGTGCCAGCGCGAGTCCGAGCTGGTGCCGTAAAACACTGCATAGAATAGGTAGGGGATGACCGCCCACCAGCTGCCCCAAAGCGCGACCGTGGCGTAACCAGTTGCTCCGAGTATGGCCAGCAGTAGCAAGGTGTCGCGAATTGCGGGGCCATCTCTGCGTTCGAGGAATTTACGCATGGTGGCGCGGGGTAGTGGTGATTGATACCAGTCCGCTTCGGCGAGGCCGATTTCGACCGCGCGTTCGGCATTATGGCCCGTCAAGCTGTAGTCGAGGATTTCAGGAGGGCGCATCAGGATGGTGGCGCCGTGGTCGGGATCTTGTTGCATAAAGATATGTGGGGTTGATGGTGTAAATGGTTGTTTAACTCAGCAGCTAGGAAAGCCGATCTTAGCATCAGTTCTATTTATACAGTAAAGAAGCCGATCTGTCTTCTTGCATTCAGACATATACTTATCGTATTTTGTCTAAATGCTGGTTTCTCTTAAAATCGACTCTGAGTATGACGGATTTCTGTTTTTAGCAGAGTCTGCGCGGAATCCACCGGTTTTGGTGAGTCATCGTCACCTCGAGGTTGAATTGAATCTAGTCGTAAACGGGGAAATTACTTACGTGCTGGATGGGCGCAGTTATACCTTCGGTCGTGGGTCGTTACTGTGGTTTTTTCCCTCGCAGGAGCACCAAATCATGCACCGCACACTGGATGCTCAATATTACGTTGGCGTCTTTACGCCCGACATGATTCAGCGCGCCTGTCGCAGTGCGACCTATGCTGATTTAGGTAAACAAGATGTCGGCGATGTGGGAATTTTACATAGTATTCTCGAACCTGCCCGATTTGATCTGATGGAGCGGATGATGGCCGCCATCATGGAAGGCTCAATGGACGCGGATCTGCTCAATCGGGAAGCGGGCTTTGGTGTGGATTCTACGTTCCGCTACCAGCATCACGACCCTGACGCCTTGAATGCCGGACTGCGTCATTTATTGTTGTTGGCGTGGCGCTATCAGCAAGCTGCCGAAGCGCGTAATGATAGTCTCAAACTGCATGCCTCCGTACGTCAGGCATTGGCGCTGATTAGTGAGAATCCCGAAAGTGAGTCACTCGGCGAACTGGCCAAGAAGTGCAGCATCAGCGAGGCCTATTTGAGCCGAATCTTTCGCAAGCAGGTAGGCATCCCGCTGAGCCAGTATAAGAATAATATACGTCTCGGTCGCTTTTGGGAATGCTATACGGACGGAGGTTCGTCCAATATGACCGAAGCGATGTTCGAAGCTGGTTTTGGCAGTTATGCTCAGTTCTATAAAGTCTTTCGTGCGCAGTATGGTCGGGGACCGCGTCATTTGTTACGCAGTCGAACCGAAGCATGAGCGGAGCGGTCTGTTTATTCTTTCAAGTCTCGGACAAAGATGTCGGTCTCGTTGGTAGTGAGTTGGCAGGGATGGCTGGCGGAAATTGTTTTTCCGGAGAACAGACCTGTCCATGTGTGGGCCTCATCGAGATGGACCGTGGCATCTGCTGAGCTGCAGTTGTTGAGGACGATGAAGGCGGGCGCATCGTTTTGGTAGAGGATGTCAAACTCGACGCCGAGAGCGGCACTGACGAGTTGTGGAGCTGTCACCTGTGCCTGATCGAGCACTTGATCGAGGAGCGCCTTGGTGCCCTCCGGACTGCTCTGGAGTGCGGCTCCGAGATTGGCGCCGCAGTAGAAGATGCTGCCTTTTTCAAGTTGACGGGTGGCGATGACGGTTTGCTCGCCATAATGGGCGACCGAGGTCCATGCGCCATTGGTCAGTTGCGCGAAAGTGTCAGCTCCAGCGAGGATTTCGCCAGTCGTTAACTGAATGGGGTAGTAACCAGTGCCGGCGAGATGAGCTCCGCCGACGGATGCGGTTTCGCCGCCGAGTGGTGTTGCGTCGGGGCGTTGTTTGCTATCTTCGAGCGCTTTGATCACGTCCGGATTCAGATTGCCGACGGCTTGCATGCCGCCGGATTGACCGAGATGCACGGCGGCCCGGCTGTCAATTTCGTGAAGGTCCCATTTATCGGCCAGTCCGCTGCCAGGCACGGTGCGTGAGTGGCGGCCGGTGGTCTCGTTCCACGCGCCGAGGTGGGCTTCGCAAAGCAGGGTGCCGCCCTTACGCACCCATGTGTCGAGCCCTTCAGCTTCGGCTGCACTCAGGCAGTAGCAGGCAGGCATGACGAGTAGCTTGATGCCGTTGAGCGCGCCTGCTGCGAGCAGTGTATCGTTGATGTTGATGGTGGCGATGTTCTGCTCGCGGAACCAATGGCGGTAGCCTTCGACATGGTCGGCTAGGCGACCGAGGTCGTTGCGTGCGGCAAATTCAAACAGCTCGTTACGAGTACTTTTCCAGATCGCGACATGTGCGGGCTCCGGCGTGGTTTGCATAATGACCTCCGTGTAGGGGGCGATTTTTTCGCCGAAGGCGCGCACGGATCGTGTCACGGCGCGGTCAGTGCCGTCCGGCTTGACGAGTCCCCATGCGGGTGCTTCGGTGCCGAGCACTTCGGGGCGGTATTGCCAGAACAGGAAGCCTTTCACGCCTGCGCCGACTTGTGGAAGTAGGTCGCTGAGCACGTCTTTGAGTTCCAGCGGGCGTTGATGGAGCGAGATTTGGCCGGCGTTGATGTGGCTCTCGACGTTGTAACACACTTTGCCACGTCCAGCAGAAATGAGTTGGTTCGGCCAGATCGCACCGCCGTTGGAGGTGGAGGCAAAGATATCGCACAGGTCGGCCATCGCAAAGTCGTCTACGCCGGTCACCGAGTTGAAGATACGCATGGTGTTTGGCACGACGTGTAAGTAGGCAGGGTGCTTGCTATCGTTGGCACGCACACAGTCGAGGCGCGCCTTGGCCTCGGTTTCCATGACGTGCAGGTGGTAGCGGCGGAAGTCGATGAAGTCTTTAATCGTTTCCGGTGTGCGTGGTGCTTCGACTTGATCCCAGTTCGAATAGCAGCGGCCCCACGCTTGGTTGAGGGCTTCGATGTCGCCGTAGTGCGCTTGCATTTCAGCTTTGAAGCCTTCGATACAATGGGGGCAGAAGCAGCTGAGTTTGTCGGCCTTCGGTTCGCGGTTGACGAAATTTTGCTCCGGCTCGTTCCACACGTCCCACATGCTCATTGCTGGGTGGTTCGCATAGCGCTTAACGGTGGCTTCGAGGAAATGTTGGCGTGCCTTGGCGGCTTCCGGGTGATTGAGGCAGGGGCCAGGGAATCCGCCGATTTGGCGGAAGCACAAGGCGCGGGTCGAAACGGGCTGTCCGTCGGCGGTCACTGGAATGGAGTCCGGATATGCGTCGAGCACCCACGAGGGTGCCACATCGAAGATCGTGTTGATCGTGACCGCTAAGCCGTTCCCGTGGGCGAGATCCATCAGGTGGTCGAGGTCGTCAAAGTAGAACTCGTTTTCGCCGCGATGACTCCAGCGCCACTGCGCCCAAAATTTGATATGGTTAAAGCCCAGTTCGCGCATGCGGCGTAGGTCGGTTTCCCAGCATGCTGATTCTGGAGTCGGAGCGCGGTAGTATTGGGCGCCGTAAATAAATGGAAGTGTGTCGTCGATCATAGAAATTTAGATCGACAAAGTAATATGTGGATCTGTAACATGCAATATTGTAATTTGATGTTTTTTATTCAGTCATGCACACAGAAGTAATTCAACCATCTCGAGTCGTCGGTCAGGCGCTTCAGTCATTAGAGCGTATCACCATCGATCAATCCGGCGAGCGTGCACAGTTCGTTGAGCACACAACTGGGAAGCCTTTTTTTGTGACTGGTTTTAACTATGTGCGTTTACGTGCCGTGGATGCGGAAACCTATCCGGATCATTCTACCTTTGATGCCGAGACCGAGTTAACTCAGGCGGATTACGATCCGGATCGGGCTGAGGCGATGTTTCGCACCTTGAGCGAGACTGGCTTTAATACCGTCCGAGTCTTTATCATCGGGCGCAGCGCGCACAATCCTGGTATTGGCGGCAATTACGCGAGCACGGAGGGACTTTACGAACCATATATGGAAAACGTGCTGGACTTTCTGCGCCGTGCGACACGTCACGGCATCCGAGTCTTCCCAACCATGGGCGACGGCGAGGTGCCGATGAACGCCTTCTACTGCGATCGCTTTGCTGAGTATGGGCGTGAGACTACAAAAAGGAATAGGAACATTTTTGTGCTCACGCAGGCTGGGGTCGATGCGCGCGTCGATTATATCCGTTTGTTTCTCTCTTATTTAAAAGACAAGGAGCCCGCGGTGCTGCCGACGTTGCTGGGGCTGCAATGCCAGAACGAAGCCTGTCTCGAAGCAGATCAGTGGCCTTTCACGGAGACCTCTGGCAGCTTTGATGCGGCGAATGGCAGGGCCTATGACCTCTCCAGCACGGACGAACGGCAGGCGTTGATGGATGATGGCTATCAGTATTACCATCAGCGGATTGTAGCTGCGGTGAAGGCCGTGGATCCGGAAATGCTGGTCGCGGAGGGCGTCTTTGTGCCGCGGGCTGTGGGTAAGGATGGAATCCACGACATCGGAGTGTGGCCGGGGAAAATAAAGGACGAGCGCTATCCGCCAACGCTGACGTCGATCGGCTCTGGCGTATTAGATTTTCTGGACGTGCATTTCTATCGGGACCGTGACAGTGACACTGTGGACGAGGCCTTTCGTTTGAACTTGGGCTCGAGCGGCTTCTTTTCGCAGCAGATGGCTGAAATTCGTAAGTCGACGCCGGTGATCATCGGCGAGTTTGGAGCCTTCGAATCCATGGAAAAAAGTTTTGAGGAAGCGGTCGACAACATGGTGCGTGCGCGTGACTTGGCGCTGAATGAGAACGTGAATGGCATGCTGTATTGGACCTACGACTGCCTCGAGCAACGGGACCTTTACCATGCCGCTGATAACTGGTCCTTGTTTGTCGAAAAGATGGGCACGTTCGAGCCGAAGTGATGCGGATTGTTATAAATGATCAGAAAACACAGAGATGATTAGAATAATAGGGAAGACACTCAAATTCGTGACGGGCGCCTCGCTGCTGATCTCATTCGCAAGTGCGCAGGCACCGCTTAAGCCGCTTGAACGAATCGCTGTTCGTGCGGGCTCAGACGGCGCACAGTTTATACTCAAGGACTCGGGGGAACCTTTTTTTGTGTCTGGCTTTAATTATGTCCGCCTGCGAGGGGGGCATTCCACTTTTGAAGCCGCGACGGATCTGACTGAGGCGGCTTATGATCCGGAGCGAGCCGAGGCGATGTTTCGCACCCTGAGTGAGTCGGGGTATAATACCGTTCGTGTGTTTTTGATCGGCCGTAATGCGAAGTGCCCCGGCATTGGCGGGAATTATGATACCACGCAGGGATTGTATGAGCCCTATATGGCGAATATATTGGATTTTCTGATACGGGCGACTCGTCATGGTATGCGTGTGTTTCCCACCTTCGGCGACGGTGGCTTGCCGCGGAATGCATATTATTTGGATCGCTTCAAAGGGAAGAAGGGCGACAAGAATTTTTATGTGCTCACGCAGCAGGGGATCGATGCGCGGGTGGAGTGGTTCACCTCGTTCCTGACCTATATCAAGGATAAGGAACCGGCCGTGCTACCGACTTTGTTGGGGCTGCAATGCCAGAACGAGGCCTACCTTCGCGCCAATCAATGGCCGTTTACTGAGACGGAAGGCAGTTTGACTGCTGCGAATGGTGAGACCTATGATCTATCCAGTTCCGAAAGTCGCCAGACGCTGATGGATGAAGGCTATCAGTATTATCATGCGCAAATTGTGGCTGCGGTGAAGGCGATTGATCCGCAGATGCTAGTTGCCGAGGGAGTCTTTGTGCCGCGTGCGGTCGGTAAGGATCCAGTGCGCGATGTCGGCTTGTGGCCGGATAAAGTATCTGATGAGCGCTATCCGCCCATGCTCACCGCGATTGGTGAGAGTCCGCTTGATTTTCTCGATGTTCATTTTTATCGAATAAGTAAGCAAGAGACTGTAGATGAGGCCTTCCGTCTCAATTTGGCATCGAGTGGATTGTTTACATCGGAGATGCAACAGATTCGCAAAAAAAAGCCGTTGATTCTGGGCGAGTTCGGTGCCTTTGATCATGTGGAGAAAACTTTTGAGGAAGCCGTGGAGAGCATGGTGCGCGTGCGCGATCTGGCATTGCACCTTGGAATAAATGGCATGCTGTTCTGGACATACGACTGCTTGGAGCAGGCGCGCTTGTATCATGCCGCGGATGACTGGCCCTTGTTTTATAGGGAGATGGGCACGTTTGAACGTATGAGTGCGGACTTTTCTGTCGACGATTTTTGGCCATCGAAACTTCAGTCGATTGGCGGACGTATTAAGAAGGTGAGCAGTCATGAGCCCGGCATGGGGCCGTATAAGATGCTTGATGGCGATCTATCGACCTACTGGCAGACTCGTGTGGACTCACAGGGGGCACAACCACCACATTTCGTGATGTTTGAGATCCCCGGTGGGCAACGGGTGGCCGGGCTGAGCTATCGAGCCTATACTGGTGGCAGTGGTGATGGCCACGTGACGAAGTGCACCGTGTATGCCTCCGAAGATGGCACTAATTGGGGGCACCCTTTGGTCGAGGAATTCCGCCTGCAGGCCGAGGTCGACCAGGCGCAGCCGATCCGCTTCCGTAGATCGACCAGCAAGCGCTACATCGGTATGAAAATCACCGAGACGAACTCTGACAGCGACCACATGCCTATCGCGGCCATCGGCGAGCTGGATGTATTGCTGGATTAAGTGCGCTACCTGCGTGCAGAATTCCGGGCGTAGCCTGCAGGTTTAACTGCTTGATTACTGCGTATTTAAAGCCAGCCGCGTGGGACGAAGTCCTTTACGCGGCGGTTCCCGCGATAGCGGTCTGAGGCACTACATACGTCTTACGAACATCTCCTTTAGCCGCAGCTTTTCATTGCCAGCGCCCGTGTTGATCGGGACGCGGGCTGAAGCACCGCGCTACGCTTTTGTTAGATGCAGAGCATGAGCGGTAGCTGCGTGTGTATGCCCTTGGGCTAAGGCCGCAGTTTTAGATTGAAAGTGACTTGCTGAACCACGTTTACCTGTATTTGTATCAAAAAAGCTGATACGTCGCAGTTTCATGGGGTAGTCTCGTTTAGATTTTCTTGTGCTCAATCGAATAACTTGGTCGCAACGCAAACCGCAGGACCTATCGACAGGGCGGGACTTACAGACGTAGAATCTGGTGTTCTTTTTCGCCCGTATAACAAAGTAAGCGCTGGCACTCTCTATCCTGAAAAGTCGCGTAAAGTCGGAGTATCCGCGGTCGAAGACGTAAATGCTGCCAGCCTCGATAAACATCTCATCAATGTCGGGCTCAGCATATTTGAACAAAATTAATGCCCAGAAGCTTGGCTAGTTTCTCCAGTTTACCGGCCACATGCCCGATTCCTATGGCGCAGTGATGGGCGGGGGCGTTTCCGTTCCAGCCTTTGAGAAAGGCTTTGGCTCCACAGCTAAAACGGTAGCGGCTGTTGGTGTTGCCGATCTGTAACACGGGGCCGCTGACGGACTCGGCTTCAGCCACCAGTAGAAAGAGGGATCCGTCTCCGTGTTGCACCACGGAGAGAAGGGTTACGGGGCCAGTCTTCACGGTCATCTGGATGGAGAGTCCTTTACCGGGTTTGCCATGATAGACGGAGAGAGGGACCAGACCCACCGCACCTTCGGCCATGGCGATGTGTGCTGGGCCGTCGTGACCAAGGTAGACCACGTCGTCGACGAAATCGGTGAGATACAGTTCGGAGAAGGATCCGCCGCAGCCCAGCAAGTCCATGATCTTCATCGCCTGCACGTTCTTGATCTCGCATTCTCCAGCCACCGGGACGTTGCGTCCGGTGAGAAGCGTGTTGCCGGCAATTACGGAGGTCACGATGTTTTCGAGGGAGCTCCCTGGCTGCCCTTCGTAGTAATAGGCCATGGAGCCAAGGTCGTGTTTTTCCACCAATCGATCCAGAGCAACGGAGGTGCGGGCGGCTCGTTCGAGTTCCGTGCGTTCGCATTCGTCCGACACCGTAAAGGCTTGCTGAAATTCTACGATTTTCCGGTTCGTATCCTCTTGGGATACCGTGCTTCGGAGGGCTTCGACTTCGCAGATTTCGAGCAGTTCGAAATGGTTACCAAAGACCGCTGCATGTTGAGTCATGTCACTGTAGACATCCAGCATGCCGCAGTAGTAGTGCCCCATCACACCGACCCGATTGTTGGACATCGCCTTTCTTACCCCGGCGGCATCCACCCAGTCCTGAATCTCCTGCCAAGCCTCCTCGTCCTGCAGGTGGCCGGTGACTTCATGGAAGGGGATGCCGGCTCGGTTGAACACGTTAGCGATTTCCGGCACCGAACAGGCCTGGCAGTGTTCCAGCCAGACTCCGGTCATCTTTCCCCGGTCTCCTAGGGCATTAAAGGCTTCGTAATCGAGTTGAGCCACTGGTTGTAGATTCAGCACAATGACCGGAACCCCGGCGCGCTGTACCACTGGTAGCACGGTGGAAGAGAGGGCGTAGGTGCTAATAAATAAGAAGACCACATCCACATTCGCTGACCGCAGTTGATCACCCACCTCGCGGGATTGTTCTGGCCGGTCGACCAGACCGACGTTGAGAACCTCAGCTCCAAAGGATTCCAGTTTGTGCTGAATCTGCAACTGGTAGGCCTCAAGGTTTTCTTTCAAGCCCTTGAATTGAGGCCAGTAGGTGTCGAGACCGATGCCAAAGAGGCCGATGGAGGGAGATGAGGAGCTTCGCATAGGCATTTTTTATGTCTGACATAATGCACAGTAGCAAGGATTGAATTATGATAAAGAGTTTCTCTATTGAGGTTCATCGACTGGAGTTGATGGCGAGGCGCTGGGTGCTCTACTGAAGTAGATTGTAAAATCGCCCTCGCGCGACTTGACATCTGTATTCCATAGGGTAGCTTTTTTTTATGTCTGACATAATACCTAATAGCAAGGCGTCGAGAAACTCGTCTGGTGGACCCGATGTTGCTTCGCGGGTTTTGCTATGGTTGCAAGGTCATATCCAGAAAAAGAAACTGGGTGTTGGCGATGCGCTGCCCAGCGAACTGGACATTGCTGAGCAGGTCGGGGTCGGGCGCTCGTCGGTGCGCGAGGCGCTGTCGGCACTTAAAGTGCTCGGGATCATTGAGTCGCAGCGCAAGGGCGGCATTCGCATCGTTCGCGACCCGGTGTTGCTAGAATTGCGATCCTACTTTTCCAGTCCATTCGAGACCCAGAGGCAGTACAAGGATGCCTTAGAGTTCCGTGCTGCCCTCGAGTGGGGCTTGGGGCCCCTGATGCTGGATCGAGCCAACGCACGGACCATTCGAACCTTGCGCTCCGAGATCAAATCGGTTGCTGACGGGGTGACAGGCTGGGCATCGATTCATACGGCCGAAGTCCGTTTTCATACCGCCTTGACCGCCAGTTGCGGCAACCGTTTAGCCACCCTGTTCGCCCATCTCTATGGCCCCTTGTTCACGGTGGAAACGAAACGGGGGCCGACCCCTGCTTATGCTCAATCATGGGTGGAGCAGCACCAGTTCTTGGTCGATACCCTGGAGGCGGGTGATGAAGACCAGTTTTTAGAGGCCTTGAGATCCCACACCCATGGTTACATGCGGTTAGGGAAAAGTGGGGATGCTACATGAAATATATAAACACCAGGAGCATATCGTGATTAACGAAAGAGTGGATAAGAGCGTTCCGACCGGGAACCAGACGATTCGTCTGGCTGTGCTGGGTTGCAGCTCGGGCAACGGACATCCGTATTCATGGAGTGCAATGTTTAACGGCTACGACCGTGAGTTGATGACTAAGGAGTGCCCCTTTGCTGGCATTCCGGTTTATCTGAACAAGCAGCCTGCGGACACGCTGACGATCCCCGGCGCAAGGGTCACACATATTTGCTGCAACGGCGATGGCGGATTCACGGCCGAACATGTGGCCAAGTGTACTCGGATTCCGAATGTCGTAGAGAAGCCCGAGGATGTGATCGGGCAGGTGGATGCAGTCATTATCGCGACGGACATCGGTGCCGAGCATGTGGCGCGCTGCCGCCCATTCGTTGAGGCGGGGCTTCCGGTCTTTGTCGATAAACCTATGGCGGACAATACGTCGGATTTACGAGTCTTCCAGGACTGGGTAGCTGAGGGCAAACCGATCCTATCGTCGAGCAGTATGCGCTATGCCAAGGAGTTCCTGCCCTACCGGCTGTCCACGCATGAACTGGGCGATTTGCGCTTCGCGAGTATCACGACAGCCAAGAGCTGGGAGTGCTACGGGATCCATGCGCTCGAGGCTATTTATCCCATTCTCGGCCCTGGGTTTCTGTCTGTCCGTAACACAGGCACGGCAGAGCGCAACGTCGTGCACCTCAAGCATCGCTCGGGCGTGGATGCCGTGGTCATCGCCAGCGCCGACATGTATGGCGGTTTCGGCTGCCTGCAATTGTGTGGCACAGCGGGTCATGTTCAGCTTGCGTTTGGCGACACGTTTTTTGCTTTCAAGGCGCAGTTGGCGGCCTTCATCGAGTTCCTACATACCGGTATCCGGCCGTTCCCGTTCGAGGATACGGTCGAGCTGATGAGATTGCTCATCGCCGGAACCCGCAGCCGCCAAGAGGGCGGACGGGAAATAGAGATTGAGCTATGAGTCAATGGATTATGATCAAATGGAGATTAAGATATGAGTAATTGGACATTCAGCGAATTGGATCAACGTATTGCGGACGAACTACAGGCGCGGCTACCGGACGAGCTGTTCGACGCGCATGCGCATCTCTACCGGCAGGCGGACCTGACGCAACCGGTCACCGGCCTGCTGGCGGAAGGGCCGGCAGAGGTTGGGCTTGAGGTCTGGCGGCAACACGTTGGGCAACAGGTGGGCGCGGCGCGATTGGTGGGCGGCTTGTTATTTCCGTTTCCATCGGCCGACGGCGACCTGCCCGCGTCTAACGACTTTCTGTTTGACCAGATTAAGGATCAGCCTCTGCTGAAAGGCCTCGCATTGCTCGCACCCGACATGTCGCCCGCTGACTACACGGCGCTCTTGGCTAACCCGCAATTTGCCGGGTTCAAACCCTACCATGTCTACAGTGCTTCAAAGCCAACCTTCCAGGCACCGATGTCCTCATTCCTACCGGAGTGGGCGTGGCAGATGGCGCACGAACATGGCCTAGCCATCATGATGCACCTCGTGCGCGACGACGCTTTAGCGGATCCCGATAACTTGCGCGAGCTGCAGCAGTTCTGCCGGCAGTACCCCAACGCTCGGCTGGTTCTGGCTCATGCCGCGCGCGGTTTTCACGCGCCGAATACGGTCAAAGGAATCGCCGGTCTGCGTGGCCTCAAAAACGTGTGGTTTGACACGTCAGGTATCTGCGAACCAGCGGCATTTGAGGCCATCCTCCGTGAGTTTGGCCCGCGCCGCTTGATGTGGGGAACCGATCATCCCGTCAGCGAGATTCGGGGCAGCTGCGTGACGGTCGGCGACGGGTTTGCTTGGCTACAGCCGGATTCTGTTCTCTGGGACAAGATCGTACCGGATGTCCGGCCAAGCCTGGTCGGGCTGGAATCCTTGCGAGCCTTAGAGATGGCAATCGATACCCTATGCCTGAACGACTCGGATCGAAAGGATATTTATTGCGACAATGCGCAGCGACTGCTCGGGTTGAAAACCGAATCGGGCACGCAGACACAAGACCTCTACCGTCGCGCCAAAGAACGCATTCCTGGCGGTACGCAATTGCTCAGCAAACGGCCGGAAATGATGGCGCCCGATCAGTGGCCGGCCTATTTCAGGGAAGCGCGTGGTTGCGAAACCTGGGATCTTGATGGGCGGCACTACTACGATTTTTCGACTAACGGCATCGGCTCCTGCCTGCTCGGTTTCCGTGATCCCGATGTCACGCGAGCCGTGCACAGGCGGGTCGAACTGGGCAGCATGTGCACCTTAAATGCGCCGGAGGAAGTCGAACTGGCCGAGCTGCTCTGCGAGATGCATCCGTGGGCCGAGCAGGCCCGCTTCGCCCGCTGCGGGGGTGAGGCCTGCGCCATGGCTGTACGCATCGCCCGAGCAAGCACCGACCGCTCTGTCGTCGCCATCTGCGGTTACCACGGCTGGCAGGATTGGTACCTGGCGGCAAATCTGGGCGAAAGCGATGGGTTGCGCGGGCATCTGCTCCCAGGCCTCAGCCCGCAGGGGGTGCCCCGTGAATTGCGCGGCACGGCCGCTACCTTTCCTTTCAACGACCGCGCCGCGTTCCAGGCGGTGCTTGATCAGCACGAGGCTACACTCGCCGCCGTTATTATGGAACCCTGCCGCTCCCAGGTTCCGGATCCCGGGTTTCTCGAGTTCGTGCGTGACGGAGCCCATCGCGTCGGTGCGCTGCTGATCATGGACGAGATCAGCATCGGCCTCCGGCTGCACTGCGGTGGTGCGCACCTAAAATTCGGGATCGAGCCGGACTTAGCAATATTCGCCAAGGCCTTAGGCAACGGGCATCCGATGGCGGCCGTTATCGGCACGCGCGACGCCATGGCCGGCGCTCAGGGCTCGTTTATCAGCAGCACCTATTGGACGGAGGGCGTTGGCCCAACTGCGGCGCTGGCGACGCTGCGAAAAATGCAGACAGTCGATGTCCCGGCGCACATTGAGCGGGTCGGCTCGCGCGTCCAGAGCCAGTGGCAGGCTAGCGCCGGACGGCACGGGCTGCCGGTGCAGGTCGGCGGGTTTCCGTGCTTTGCCAATTTTCGCTTCGACCACCCGCAGGCGGACGCTCTGCGGACGCTTTATACGCAGATGATGCTTGCACGCGGATTCCTGGGCACTGCGGGTCTCTACCCGACGCTGGCACACAGTGATGCCATTGTGGATCTCTACGGCGAGGCCATTGATAGTGTGTTCAAGGAGATCGCCGACGTGTTAGCATCGGGTGATGAAGTGTCCGCTCATCTGCGTGGGCCGATCGCGCACACTGGGTTCCGGAGACTGGCAGGATGAAGTTAAACGTAAAAGAAAACATAAATTAAAATCAAAATGAGTAATCAAAAAATGCGACCCAGCCGCGTGCTGGCCAAACTGCGCGCCGGCGAGATGGCGACCTGCTTTAAACTGAATCTAGCCGACGCCCGGGCCGTGGAAATCGCGGCCATGGCCGGGTTTGACTGTCTCTGGGCGGACATGGAACACGTGCCGAATGATCTAGCGGTGATTGAGAAGGGCATCTGGGCCGCCAAAGCGCACGACACCGATGTCTTGGTGCGCGTTGCCCGCGGGGGCTACAGCGATTATATCCGCCCATTGGAACTCGATGCCGCTGGCATCATGGTTCCGCACGTTATGAGCCTGGCTGACGCGCAGAACGTTGTGCGCATGACGCGCTTTCACCCGATCGGGCGTCGCCCAGTGGATGGTGGCAATGCGGACGGCGCCTACTGCAATATCGAGTTTGTGGAGTATCTGAAACAAGCCAACGAGGAGCGGTTCGTCGTGGTGCAGATCGAAGACCCAGAACCCCTGGCGGAACTGGACGCCATTGCGGCGCTTCCGGGAATCGACATGTTGTTCTTCGGGCCCGGCGATTTTAGCCACAGCATCGGCGCACCGGGTGAGTGGGAGCACCCGCAACTGCTCGACGCCCGCCGACGCGTAGCCGAAGCGGCATTAGCGCACGGCAAGTTCGCCGGCACGGTCGCCTCGCCCGCCAATCATGAAGAACTTCAGGAACTGGGCTACCGCTTTCTGAGCATGGGCGCGGATGTGGTCGGCCTGTCACAATACTGCCAGTCAATCATGGCGGAATTTAACAAACGGCCTAGCGACACCTCAACAAGTCTTTATGGAGGAAAAAAATAATGAGCGTCATCGATACCTTTTCCCTTGTCGGTAAAACGGCTCTGGTCACAGGCGGTGCGGGATCCTACGGAAGGCACATCGTGCAGGCACTGGCTGAAGCCGGCGCGCGCACCTACATCGCTTCGCGTAATCTAGCGGCGCTGGAGAGCCTAGCGGCGGAACACCAGGCGCTCGGTCACGATGTCCGGGCGCTCGCGCTTGATCAGGCGGATGAGGCCTCCATCTTCGCCGTCCGCGACACCATTAAGAAGGAAAGCGGGCCGCTCCATATCTTGGTCAACAATGCCGTCGCCCGACCGGTGCAGAAGGGCTATTTCGACGACGCGGCAGCCATCGATGAAAGCCTGCGCGTCAATGGAACCGGTTTGATCCTAGTGACGCGTGCGCTGGGCGAGGTGATGGCCGACGGCGGCTCGATCATCAACATCGGTTCGATGATGGGCTTGGTCGGCGTCGAACCGTTGAACTACCGCGGCACCGATATAAACGGTTGGTATCCCGACTACGCATTCCACAAAGGGGGCATGGTGAACTTGACCCGCTTCCACGCCAGCTACTACGGAACGCGCGGCATCCGTTGCAACTGCGTCCATCCCGGCGGACTACAGTCACCGGGCCAACCGGCCGACTTCGTAAAGAACTACAACGAGCGGACCTGCCTCGGTCGACTGGCCAACAACACCGACCTGATGGGCATCGTCGTTTTTCTCGCGTCGGATGCGTCGGCCTATATCACTGGAACGAACATTCCAGTGGATGGCGGATACACCGCGAAGTGAGGCGAGCAAGGTGACCGTTATGGATAATAAACGGATCGCTGAATGCGGTGTCTCGCGCTTGATCTTGGGCACCGCTCAGTTCGGCTTGTCCTACGGGGTGGCTAATCGCACCGGGCAACCGGACTACGCGACGGTGCGAGCCATCGTGGCGGCCGCCCTCGACGGCGGGGTCAATGCCTTCGATACGGCGGCTGGCTATGGCACCAGCGAAGAAGTCCTGGGGCGCGTCCTGCACGATTTGGGTGTGGCGGATCGCGTAGTGGTGGTCACCAAAATCAGGCCGTTGACTTCCGCCGAAATTGCGGATCCGAGTGCTGCCGCACAGGCCATCGCGGAGTCGGTGGAAATCTCCCGCCAGCGACTTCGCCTCGATTGTTTGGCGGCAGTCATGTTTCACCGCGAAGCCGATGCGATCCACTTGCCCATACTCGAAGCACTAAAGGCCAAAGGTTGGCTGCGACACGCCGGGGTTTCTTGTGACAACCTGCCAGGGCCGGCGGCAGACTTTGCTGCAATCCCGGCGGTCGACGCCCTACAGCTCCCTGCCAATATTCTGGATCGGCGCCACCTGCGAGCCGGTTCCATCGCTGCCGCCGCGACACACGGCGTGGCCGTGTTCGTACGGGGTGCGTATCTGCAAGGCTTGCTTTTGATGCCCGAAAATGAGATCCCCCATGCCCTGCAGGCGGTCGTGCCGGTGCGGCGGGCGCTGGCGGCAATCGCCGGCGCTGCCGAGATGTCGATGGCGGAATTGGCCTTGCGCTATCTGCTGGGGCAACCCGGTATCACCAGCGTGCTCACCGGTGTTGAGACGCGCGCCCAGATCCGCGAGAATCTTGCTCTATTGAACCGCGGCCCACTGGCGGCCGATATCATGGCCGCCATCGACGCCGCGGTGCCGGATCTTCCTGAAACGATCCTCACGCCCTCCCTCTGGCCGCACGGAAAGATGTAAGCGAGTCGCACCCTATACCCAAAGCATCGCCTCAAAGGCCTGTTCGTACAACCAGTGACCGAAATCGTTAGGATGGTTGATGTTGTTGCTTAGTAGTGATGGTTGATCTTTACGTTGGAGAACCATCTTCCACGTGCTATAAACATCCACGTAGGCGCATTGCGTTTCAGTGGCAGCCTGTTGGGTCGCCTTGGCATAGTGCGCCATGCGGTGCGTGCCGAAGTGCCACTGGTCATTGGGAGGGAATGCGGAAAACAGAATCACATCCGCCCCTTTGCGCGCACGCATCATCGTGACGAGCTTGACCAAATTGTTTTGAAACGGCTCTGGCTCCACCCCGAAGCCCTCGGGCAGGTTGTGGTCATTCATGCCAAATCCGATCAGCGCCAAATCCGGTTTGTCCACAGGTTCGACTTTTTCGTCAAACCACGACACCCCGTGTCCGGACGCATATCCGGGAATGGATACATCCTGTAATTCGATTGCTGATTTTGGAAACGTGGCCTGCAAGTATCTGACAAAGCGATGAGTAAACTGAAGTTCCACGCTAGAGGCTTCGCCTCCTGCCGTGATGCTGTCGCCGTAGGACACAATTTTAAACACTCCGCCGGTCTCCAGCTTCTTGCGGACCCCTGTCAGATACCGGCGCTGGTCATTCGGCTCAGCCCATGGTGCGCCTTTGCTCGTCTCATAGTCTGCCCAGACAAACCACTTTTCATTCCCGCTGTCAGGAAACGTGTTGTGGTCGAAGTCCTCTTCTCCATACAGGCAGTGTGTCGAATAGTCAGGAATCGAAGAATTGACGCTGCGGGTGAGGGTGCCCTTGGCATAATCCACCACGTAGTCTAGCCCTTCCTCGTAGATGTCGCAGGCAACATCCACGGCACTACTGAGCAGTGAAGCATTGCGGCTGCATAGGATCAGGCTGCCCTTGACCACATTGGCGAAACATAAATTTCCTGGCAGGATTCCGGACAGTACTATGCTCTCTCCTTGAACATTCATCATACCTGCTTGACCTCTATATTTTGAATGTTCGCGCGATTATCTGGATGAATCACCGGGCACAAATCAGGCGGATGCGATAGACTGGCGGTCGCCTTGCCATTCTTCATCTCCCAGGCGATTTCGATGCTACCCGAGGGCGTGGGAACTTCCCCTGAAAGTCCCTCGCAAACCCCATCCACCGGAGGCGTCACCGAGAAGGAGCGGAACCCTGGTTTCAAGGGACGGATACCAAGCAGATAAGCGCCATAGATATAGGCCGGGATCGCCGACCATCCATGACACAGGCTGCCCGCTCCATCAAAATCCCAAGCGCCTTTGAGTGTCTCCCAGAAGGTAGTGGCGTTTCTGAAAAGCATGCCGCCCCATTGCTCCGCGATCATGTTCATGATCTCAGGGCCAAGCACCGGCTCCTGCAGGATGGCTTCAAATTTATAGAGCGATTGGCTGAGCGTGGTCGGTATCAGCTCACCCTCATTCCTGAGCATTCGCCGCCGGAGCGCCCCGGCTTCCGTTTCAGGGCAGCAGTCTGCCACGATCGCCAATGCTTGGGTAAGCTCTGAGGCGCAGTCCTCCGTCCCTTCATGACCGATGAATGTCGCATAGTGCCCCGCCTCAGCTCTCCAAAACTGACGATGGAATTCATGGCGTAGGGACTGGGCTGCGCCCTGCCATTGCGCTGCCTGGTCGATCCTGCCCACCGCGTCCGCCAGCGTAGATGCGGCTTCAAGCCCCATGATAAAAAAGGCATTTAAAGGGGCATCGAATCGGCGTGCGTCCAACACGGCGAAACGTGTGCAGTCACTTTCCAGGGTTCCATCAAGACCGCCCGACTCCCAATCGTAGAAGTGCCAGTATCTGGCTCCTGTTGGCAAGGGCAGCAGACCATCCGATAGCCGCGCGATCCAGTGCGTCATGACCGAATCGAGTTTCTGGAAACAAGACATCGCGAAGGCCTTATCCCCGCTGAAGCGCAGGTTTCGCTCAAGGGCAATGACCCAGGCCATGGTGAAAGATGGAATGGTCATCGGCACCTTGGCCGGCGCGCAAAGTTCCATAATTCCATCGGATTGAAGCCCGCCCCCAAGCAGGTCCAATGACACCTGCACGAAACGGTATTCTCCGAATGCGTAGTACCCGGCCAGGGACTGATTAAGCATGTCGTTGGCATAAAGCCCCTGTTCCCGCCATGGCGTATCGTCGTAATGGTCATGCATACAGAGACGCAAGGTATCTGCAGAAACCGCATGAATGCGTTCTTTGAGACGATCGCCGGAAAGGAAGGAACCACGCGCGACAATGGGGTAAGCCAGCTCACGAAGTCCGGCGTAATGCAGCGTGAATCGGGATGAAAAACCTGAGGCCTGAATTTGGAGATAGCGGCAGCCAAGGCGCGTGATGGGATAGATGAAACTCCGCCTGCCGGAGCCGAAGCGGCAGGATGATGCGAAATGGCGTGCGCCGATGCGTGAGCGTATTCTTAGATCATCCACATGCTGCCCGAAGGCGATTTCGAGTAGGGTGCCGCCGTCGCTGGAGATCTCGAGTTCAAGGTATCCCACCGCCTCACGTCCCAAATCGATCAACAGATAAGCGCCATCGGCATCGGCCACTGCGTCTGCCTGTAAGGAGACGTCTGCATCAGCCAGTGGAACCGGGACGTGCTTGACGCCTTGAAATAGCTCCCGGGCGGTGCGCGAGGAAAGCCAATCCCTTTGCATGCGGGCGGCGAGACTTTCATCCGGAACAGCGCGTTTGAAAACACCCTGCGCCACCACCGTGGCCGGCAGACGCTCGCCAAGCACGCAGGGGGGCAGGGGGCGATTGCGGAGTTCTATACCCACATCCAAACATCCGCGGGTTTCCTCGCTGGTGAATGCCTGCCATTCTCCGCGGGGGGTATAGTCGGCCTCACGCCAGCCATCATCATTGGTCTCATCATATTCGAAGGTGAAAGGTAGCTGAGGGGTGATGCGTGGCATCGGGCCGGAACGGTACGACGGGGAGCGGCGCCACTCCGCGGATTCGCCACTGACGATCATAGACTGATCTTCGGCGGATAGGTCATAGATCACGCCGGGAGAGCCACCCAATGCATAGGATGCGGTATCCGCGCCAATCCGGTACAGCAGGATGGCTAGGGTATTTTTTCCGGCCTTGATTTGTGACGATACATCCCACTTATCTACAGAGCGGGTTCCTGGCCAATCGGGGAATGGCCCCGTTCCGATCAGGAGGCCATTGAGCCATGCCGCATAACGCGAATCAGCCGCGATCCTCAGTTTGGGCACCTGGCCGATGGTATTAACCATGAACGCATGCCGGATTTCGAGATAGTCGTTGATGCCGTCCGGGATCGCGTTGGGCCACAGCCAGAGAGCGTCCGATGGCAGCGAGATACATTCAGCACTCATAGGATGGTTCGCTAACTTTAATAATTGTAAACTCCCGAAGGGCCTCGGCGGAACCGGTAATCCACAAGCGCTTTGGTGTAGGCCTGGGCAACCGTGATGCATACTTTGCCCTCGCGTATCATTTCATGGGTATTGAGCAGAATATCCCAGCGTTTCCAACCGGGGGTTGTTTCGACGCCCTTGACTCGGTGCGCCGGCAGCCGGTGTGGCGCGGGGATGCAGGGCTCACCCTTGGGGTTATTCTGGATGCGTTCGCCATCCAGCCACGCTATGACCGGACATTCCGCAAACACTTCCAGACTGTATTTATCAGCAGCGCTGAAATGGACATAGCCGCGCAGCAGAAGCCATGGCGTGTTCGACATATCTTTTAGGAAAAACGTCCGGTGCGGGAGCGTGGCGGGTCTAAAGTTCGTCTGATCAGGCGACTCCACCATCGCGAGCAGCTCCGCTTGATTGAGGCCGTCTGCCATCCACAATTCATGCGGAGTAACGAGCCCGACCGTGTGTAGTCTGCCGTCCATGTCTTCAAGGGTCACCCTCGCTGATGCCGGCAGGTAGTCCGATGAAGATTGAGTCACCGTCACCGTTGAGTTTTCGACAACCACCTTGAAGGGGTATTTGACGGAAGCTGATCGCAGCGGGCTGCTTGCGTGGAGTGTCGCCGTCTCTTCGAGTAGCGGCGTGCCGGTCAGTGTGAGCGCTGTATCTGCAACGGTTTTGAATGTTGATAAATCACCGAGTTGTGCGGCGACCCAATCGGTTGCATCTTGCTCCGATACCGACTTGTAGTGTTCGGCCACCAAGTCGCGTACCTGACCGATGTGATCGGCCAGTTCGCCAAGATCGCCTGGCATAGACATATCATAGACGTCATGGCTGGCCAGCATGTGGTCGCCGATGGGGGTGACCCACCTGTCGGGGAACCGGTCCCCATTTACGATTCCCCAGATGGCACCAAGCGTCGCGGCGGTACAGTCCGTATCATACCCGCAGTTTGTGGTGCACAGTAGAGCCTTTTCGAAATCATCAGGAAAATACAGCAGGCCAAACAAGGTGAACGCAATGTTCTGAGGCGCTTCGGTAAAGTTGGGATGACCAAATCGATCAAGCACTTCTGCGCGCAACGTTTTCCAGTCCATCTCCGTGTAGTTGTCTAGCGTGAATCTTACAGCTTCCGCCGTTTGCGAACCTGAGTCTATTACCTCGTAGGCGGATGCAATCAGCTTAGTGAAGTCCGTCTCGCCTGAAAAAGCCATGGACTCGAGCGCGGAGAAGAACATTTCTCCCGCAATGGATTCCTCCGCGTGATCGATCATGGAGTCTTGCATGGCAAAGTATGCCGCGAGTCGCGGACGGCCGGGGGCCAGCAAAGCCCAAAGCTCGCTGCGAATCGGGTTGCCCATACAATTCTTGAACGGGTTATCAAACCAGCCAGTCACCGGCGGGAAAAGCCCCCGCTTCAGATTCAGGGTCGCGACCCCGTACTCGTCAAACGGAAACATCATCCGCTCGCTCCAGGTCTTTGCTAAAATGCGGGCGTCAACCCGACCGCCAGCGCCCTCTACGGACTCTAGTAAAAGAAGCTGAATATCAAAGTCGTCATTGGGAAGTATCCCAGTCGGGACCGGATCATAGTAGCTTAGATCGAGCAGTTCCATTCTGCCTTCAGGTGGCGCGCCGAGAGTTCCGCCGATGGCTTTACCCCTGATGCAGCCGATTACACGTTCATTATCTTTTGGTTTCGGTTGTGTTTTCAAATCAGCCTCCTCTTATGTTTTTTTAGAGTGACTGACAAAGGTGCGTTTCACAGCCTCCAGATAGCCGTAGCCGCTCACCGTGTCCGGCTCCAGATAGCTGCCTTCGGTCCACTCGTTCCAGCAGTTAATGGTGAAGGCACGGGGCCCTTTTGGATCTGCCAGTAATCGTTCCTTAGTCAGGCGCAGCGTCGTCTCAAAATTATCCGGCGTGTTGTTGACGATCACATTCATATAAGGATAACCGGAATTATCGAGCGTGGTACTCTGGTCGCAACGGGGACTCACATCCCATCCCATTAATACATTAGGAAGATAGGGCATCGCGAGCTCGGACGAAATCTTTTCCCAGTATTTGAAGTAGTCGTCGCGGACTTGATTGTAATCGGTCTCTTGATCCGGCAGAGGGACATGGTTCACCCAGACATAGGAGGTGGCGGAGTCAAAACCGAGTTCACTAATAAGCTTGTTCGTATCCAGCGACTTGTCGTCGCCGGGGAGTATCGTTTGTTCGCCTCCGGCCACGATATTCAGATGAATTCCCGGCAGGCCGGCATCGCGCGCCTTCTGGCGAAATGTATCCAGAGCGGCGCGGGTCGCCTCCACTGAACCAAAATTCGATAGCAGTTTGCTCAACTCGAAAAAAGAGAAGTAGGGCTTCCCGTCGATCTTCCAATAGGACGGATGTAAAAAATAGTCTTTGATGATGTGGTCGCAGATGGTTTCAAAACAATCTGGACTCACCTTGCCAGGATAGATCGTATCCCAAAGATCACCTTTCTTAAAGGGGAACAGGTTCCTCTGCCAATCGTGGTTCGCCCACATCAAGGCGAATTTTATACGGTCGTTGTTCTCTGCCTTTAGGAACCCATCATTGATCGGGCGCTCCAGAAACGGCCCGTCGTCATAGTGATACCAGTCAAATATAAAAGCATCGATGCCGTGGTCTGCAGCGGCATCGATCTTCTTCGCCATCACCTTCGGATCGGACTCGTCTTCGTAGCCCCATAGAGGAACCTTTGGCTGTTGGTGGCCAGGGAAGCGAGGCCGGGAGTCTTTGATCAGTTCCCACTCGCTCCATTCCTTCCCTAAGAGTTTCAAGTTGCGAGGGTCGTTGGGATGAAACTGGCCGAAGTAGTAGGCCGCGACCGTTATGTCTGAATTGTCTGCGTTCGTTGTAGAATTTTTGTTCATCGGTAATTTCTTGTTATATTATTTATATTTTAATCAGAGCTAGCGTGTTCGCCAGTTTGGTATCCTTGAATTCATTTTCGGGTACAAACTCAATATAGTCATACCAAACGGCATCGTCTTTAGTGAGGCCTTTCCCCGGAAAACAGTAAAGTAATCCGGCTGCATTCGGCGTGTTAATTTGCAATTTCCCCAGTTCAACCCAGCGGTAGTCTCCCTTATCATTGGCAGAGAAATTACCCGTAAGCGCAGGTCCTTGACTGCCGGGACCCACACCGCCGTAGGTATAGGCACCCAGGGTGAATAGATGGCCAATTTCCTGAGGAATGTCTCCCTTGAATTCTGCTCTGACCCGCATCCGTACGATATAAACCTGCTCGGGTTTTAAAAGATCAAGAAAGTCTTCGAATGGAAATTGAACGCCCCATTCCCCGTTGCCTCCTGGTTGCCTTGAGGCAAGGCCGAGGGTCGCATCTGCATCGGGTAGATAGCGCGCGCCCGCAGCACACACAGCTTCTTTGACTGTCACTGAGTTCCGGGAGTACTGCGGCAATGGATTGCCGTCGGTCGCTCTTTTTAGCTTTTTGTTCCACGCGCGCAGATTTGCTGCGGCGGTCGTGCCCTCACCAAATTTTACAATTTCAAACTTGTTGATCAAGGCTTCCGCTTCTTTCAGTTTGTCGGCGTAGTCGGCGGCAGTTTCCTTGCTTGGATGGGCTGACAGAGATAGGCAAAGCAATGTGAGACGCTCCCGCTCTATTTTAATCTCATCGTCAGGTCGTCCGCTGTACTTGATCATTGCGGCATCCAGGAGTTCGTACATCCGGTCAATTTCGGTAGGGGTGAACTTTAGAACCGTTCCCGGCTTCCGGTCACGATAAAAATTAGCCCATGCCTGCCTCTGTAAAGCGACATATTCAGCCATTTCCACCGCTGCTGGCCCATAATATGCAGAGACAAATTCGTTAATGAGCGCTTCTTGATCCCAACTGGGATTCCACAATTTTTTCGCATACAGCCAGCTTTTCAGTTCCCCCAGAGACCCATGCATCACGAAAGTACCCTGCATAAATACCCCGGTGACACCATTTTCAATCAGGAAGTCCCAAGCGCGATTCTGAGCGTCAAAATTCGGAAAAGGAACCGGTGTTTTACTGATAATGTCTGTATAGTCCCACAGGTAAATATGGGAGGCTATTTTGTTCCAAGCGGCCAGTTCATTCCTAATTTCTTCGATCTCCCCAATCGGTAATAACATGCTTGCAGGGTTGAAGCGTTGCCTGATGGGCGCGTATAAAATGACTGTATTGGGGCCGGGTTTGATGTTTTTTGGCGGCTTCTGGCTGTTGACATAGGCTAAGGTGGTAATTTTGATTTGGGGGTATTTGACGGCCAGCTTGGCGGCGACCGCATTCGCCAAATAGAGCTGGGCTCCGGGGACGCCATCCGACTTGATGATTTTTTGGCAAGGTGCGCATTCGCAGTTATCATGGACGTTGTCATTCGAAGATACACTGTAAATCCTACTGCCCGGCTTATTCCGTATTTCCGCATCAAGTTTTTTGAACATGACCTCAACAACTCCGAGGCTGGTATAGCACAACTGTCCGTCCGAAATTGTGGAAGGATGACGCTTGCCGGCACGGAGCGGGAAGTATTCAGGATGCTGGGCAAAATATCTATCGGCCGGCACCAGATTGTGGTAGGTATGAACCCAATACTTGGAGTTCGACAGCCCGCCTCCCGTCTCCAGCGTCATTTCATTATAACGTCCAAAGGCTTGAATGCGGTTAAAGACCGCCCAGTTGGCGCTAAGACTGAAGGCGTTCCAGTAAAACACATCGCGGAGCTCAAATGGAGGCGAGTAGCTACGTGGAACCACCATAAATTGATCCTTCGCACGCGTCGGGATTACTGGGGCGACGTCATTACGCGCCGAATACCAACGGCATCCCAGGTCTTCCTCCAGCAGTGCGATGACCCCGTAGATCGGGCCACGTGTCCCTCCGAGAATATATAAATTTCCATCGTCTACTGCCAGCTTATAGGCTTGTTCGCGGGGATCGCCGGTAATGTTGGCGGCCGCTGCTGCAGCCGTGTAGCCCACGCTGATCATCTTACCAGCGACCCCTTGCGGTTCCTGTATGACCGGCAAAGTGGTGCTAAACATCTTTCCAAGATAATCCGCCAACATCGTGGCACTATAGGTTTCCTGCTCCGTCGCTTGTTCAGGGATAAGGATGGAAAACGCTTCAATATTCTCAAGCGTAACCGTGGCTCCAATTGGGCTCAATGCGGTTTCTACCAACTCATTAGCGATTTCTTTAGAGGCGTTTACTTTACCGTTAGAGACTTCCTCGACAGACACTACGTCTGTGCAGGATGTTAAAGATAGGGTGCAAAGCGCCAGTAAGGGAATTTGAAGTATTTTTAAGTGTTTCATTTATGTTCTATTTAGATTTTTGTGATGGGTCGTGCCGTGTAGTCTCTTTTCTCGCTCAATATTATCCTAATAAGATGGAACGCATCAAAGCAGACGTCTTGACCGCATCGCCCTCTGAGATCGTATCCGTAATTTTATCTCGGTTCGCGACCATGATTTTATCAAATGCTTTGAGCCAGTTTATGCTTTCGGAAATAGCTCCAACCGCATCTTCACGATAAGGATATTGATCCATCGACAACCATCCATCGTAACCGCATTTATCCAGCCAATACAGGATTTCGATATACTCTAGTGAATGAATAGAACCGGCAATCATATCATCATCCCAAGCTTTATAGTTGTCATTAAAATGCATGTGGAATAATTTATCTCCCGCCTGCTTCGCCAACACAATCGATTCGGATACATTTTCTCCAGCCATGAAAGCATGGCCGGTATCAATCGTCACGCCTACATTAGCCATCTCAGTTTGTAAGCACACCAGTAGAGTATCCGCCATACGAGCCATATACGAATGGGTGCGCGGTTCTTTAGGTTTGTATTCTAACGCAAATTTTAAATGGGAAAATTCACCCGCCAAGGTAGCAATGTTTTCAACCAGCCAGTTGCGTTCATCCAGATAATTTCCTTGAAACAGATAATCATAACCGTCTTGTCCTGGCCATAGATTGATTATGTCGCAATCCATTGTTTCGGCAACCGTGCACATAGCTCGCAAATAGTCCATTGCCTTCCGGCGAACCTTTGGGTCTTTGGCTGAAATACTGCCAAACCTCCAGACTTTATCCGAAAACAGATCAGGAATAATCGACACACATTTCAGATCAAGATCATGTAAAGCGGTTTTCATTTCCTCTACATTGTCCGGGCGAATATCCCATGTTCCGACCAGCTCGATGCCGGAAATGCCGTCAACTTTCCCTGCCTGTTTAAGCATTTCGATTGAAGATGGATTCTCTTTGTAACTACTGCAAAAACGATCGCAGGTGTTTCCGAGATTTCCTAAAATAGCTGAATAGTTACGCATGTTTATGTCTCCTTTTGTGATTCACGTTTATTTAAGTTATGATGATGTTGTTTCACCGCCGCCTGCACGGACGGCAATGTCAGGGAACAACCGCCAGCAGTATCAAACTGAATGAAGTTCATGGTTTCATAGAAAATAAATCCGCTGAAGCGCGCGTCCGCATGCACGCGTGCGACTTCGTCGGAAAGCTGGTCACCGGCCGCATCGACGTAGCGGTTCACCACAATCGGAATACCGCGCTTTTGACAACGCGCGATCATCTCTGCGCTGATCGGGTCTTCAAAGACCGCTTCGAACGGTATCGCATAGAAGCGAAGGATGGCTTCATCCATCAGACCTTCATCCACCCATTGCTGCCAGTCGAAAAGAATGTTGGCAGACAAGGCCAGTCGACGATCTTCGGACGGATCCGGGCGGAACAGATCCAGTTGCAGGTTATGGCGCATATGGCAATTGCTGGCCGCCAGTCGCGCTTTGCATGTGCGGAGGAATCCCGTGTAGGCCTCACTCCGAACTTCGCTGATTTTTGCCAGAAGCTCTTTGCCTGTCAGGTCGCCACATTGTTGCAGCACCACGTCGTTGAAGCCGTAGTCGTCCACGCTATCGGTGTGAGAGCTGTGGCTCTCTTCCCGAAAGTCAACCCCGTCCACACCCGCAGCAATCATCTCCTCCAGGCATGACAGCCAGAATTTTTGAACGTCAGGCTCCGTCTCGCAAAGAGATCCCGGCAGGTAGAGGTTACGTCCCCGCGCAAAGGCAATACATCCCTGCTTGCCAGAGGTATTGGGTTCATCAAGGGTGACGCATTTGGAGCCCCAACCGTAGTCAAACGACAATCCTCCGTCACGGAAATTCACCAGGCTGCCCGTCCATATCGTGCGACCGCTAGCGAATACGCCGGGAATTTCACGATCATGGGCATCGTATGCCTTCATGATAGAGGTGCCTGAGTTACTGAAATCGGCTACACCTTCTTCGAAGTCGGTCGTGATCAATACATATTTGTCTGTGAGATCCAGCCCAGAAAGTGTAAGGATGCGAACATCCTCGCCTTGAGCCGTCAGTAGCTTGCCCTGATGGTCGCGTGCTTCATGCGCTGCTGGTTCAATGGACTGGGTGAGCGAGAAATTGACGTCAGTCTTCTGATAGCACCAGTTGTCGGCAGAAGTCCAAATCTGAAGGTGATCTTTCGTGATGCGAGTGGGTAGGGCATCCTGCTTAATCAGCCGTATGGTCTGGATAGGCGCAGAGAGTATCTCGGGCGGAAGGTCGTCTGTTCGCCGCTTGACTCGCAGTGTAGGGTTATCTCGGACGAAGGGCTCCATCCACGCCATTTTCCCGCCAATATGCTGCAAAAGCCCCATTTCTTTGGCTTCTGATGAGCCGTTCGGAAACAACATGCCCGCACCGGTTTCATAGGGTTTGAAATAGGCGTAGACCTCCAAGCCGTGCTTGTGCCCGCATTCGACCGCCACGCGTAAGGGATTGCCCAAGCCTCGATAGGTGTCGGCACAACGTTGCCAACCGCCCGCGTAATCTTTCGCGTGATCGTTAGGCATCAGCCATCCGCCATGACCGTCCCCGTAGTAGCCCCAACTGACCCGGCGCACACCCAGCGCCGCCAGGCGCTCCATCAAGCTGTCAATATGTTCGGGAGTCAGCGCGCAAGGTGCACCGATGGCGTCGTCGGGGAAATCGACTAGAGCCTCAAGTTGGAGCTGCGTTTTATGCGTCATCTGGAATTCCGGAAACCTATTAAGCTAAATCAGCTCAAGATGAAATCTCATTAACTGTCCCCGATCTCTAGGGATATCGACTTAAACTCCTCATACTTTTGCAGCTGATAGCAGGCTCTCATAGCGTAGCGCTTGGTCGCGATCACTGGGGTGGTATCAATATTTGGAAGGTCAAGAGACTTGTAGTAATCGTATGCGAGCTGTTTATTCGCGAGGCTCTCGTAAAGATGCGAGAGCACGTTATAGTCGATCCAGGTCTGGTCATACAGCCCGATTTTGTTGGCGTAGGTCGCAACCTGGGATTTTGCCTCATCAATACTGGTTATTTTATTGACCCCTTCGACCCGGTTCAGGCTAAGCTGAAAAGCTACATATTGTCCTCTAAGCCGTTCGCTGGCTGTGAAGTCTATGCCCTCAAGATACAAGCGGGCGACAGCATAATTTTTTTCATTATGCAGTTGGGTATAGGTGGCTTGCGAGCTGGTGTCCCAAATTCCGTTGGACTCCGGAACCTCGACTACCGAGGCTTCTACGGGTGCGGGACTGTCTCCAATCGCAACAGAGATGGCTGTGTATTCATCAAACTTTTGAAGTTCGTAGCAAGCCCTCATCGCAAAGCGCTTAGTTGCGATCACTGGGGTGGTATCAATATTTGGAAGGTTGAGTGATTTGTAGTAATCGTATGCGAGCTGTTTATTCGCGAGGCTCTCGTAGAGATGCGAGAGTACGTTATAATCGATCCAAGTCTGGTCTCTGAGTCCGATCTTGTTGGCATAGGTAGTCACTTGAGTCATTGCCTCATCAATAGTTGTTACTTTCTTGACCCCTTCGGCTCGATTCAAACTTAGTTGAAAAGCGACATATTGCCCCCTGAGTCTTTCGCTGGCGGTAAAATCAATACCCTCAAGATATGCTCGGGCACCGGTATAGTTCATCTGATTATATAAGTCGGTGTAGGCAGCCTGTGCGCTTGCATCCCACGAACCTTGGCCCTCGGGAAGCTCCTCGCGCACAAAGATAAACCGCTCGACGAACATATCCCCCGTGGTGGAACCGACCCAGACCATGATGTTGCCATGTGACAGATCATAGGCGCCAAAGTCATAGACATGGTATTCGCCATCGGTCACTGGTTTTCCGCTGGTGATGCTGTCGAATTGAATCGTTGGATTGGCATCAATCTCCTCGGCACTCAGTGGAGGTGCGGGTTTGCCAATGGGGAAGCTGACTGCGCCCAGGCCCCTGCGGTTAAGTCCGTCCCAAACGCCACCCACAAAAGCTGCGCCTTCTTCTTCCTTCAGTTCACAACGAACCACTGCATACACCCGGTAGCGACCAAAGCCGCCCCAGGAATTAAATCGGTCGGTCTGCGCTTGCACTCCCCAGCTGGGGGTTTTGGCCTGAGGCACCCGCATAGCTAGACCGCTTGTAGATTTGGGGTCGGCAACAATATCTGCACCAATGCGTAAGATGACTCGGGTCGTGGTGTCGTCCATATTGATAAGTTTATCGGAGGGCACATCTTGAAACATTTCGGGCAATGAACCCGGCTTACGTACCAGAGTCTGCCATTCGAGTTGATCGAGATATTTATCAAAGGTTTTTCCCATGAACACATACTGAACCAAATTTGACATATGGGTTTGTATGTAGTCCTCGGGTGAAGCGGCGACGATAGATTTGATGTATGCGGAAAAGTCTGCCACGGCTTTGGCTGGATCTTGTGGACCAAGGAACGCTGTTCCCGAGACCTTGGCTTGCTCCCGATAGTTTGCGTAGCCCTGGAGCCACTGATGATCCAGTGAGATTCTAGCCACCTTGACCCGGGCAGCTTTGATGGGGTCGTTTGCGATGAGGGCCTGTGCCTGATCAAACAGCGCAGTGGCTTGGTTCATGGCCGACAATTCCAGCCAAGCGGCACTCGGACCGGCGTCGCAGGAAGGCAACTGGGTTTTGCTGGCCGCCTCGGCATATACTTCTAAAACCTCGTAAAGCAAAGGGCCGGCTTCTCCGTAGTAGCCATTGAGAAATTCGTCCATGATTTCCCGCTCGTCTCGATCCGGGTTCCACATCAACTTGGACATCAGATAGACCTTCAGGTAAACGAAGTCTGTGATGCCGACCGATTCGCCCTCCGCAAAGATGCCGACGGCATTGTTGTCGCGATAGTCTCGAAAGTCCGGGCTCCACACAGGCCAATTCGGATGCGGGGTCATCGGCCCCGACATGTTCATGGTGTAGTCCCAGATTAGGAGCTTGGGAGCCGCCGCCCCCCAGCCCTCAAGGTCATTTATCAAATTGCGATTTTCTTCACTGTCGATGGGTTGCGTTGCGCTTCGCTCGATCGTGCAGTATTGCACGATCACGTTCGGCCGGGGTTTAAGGGTCTTGGGAGGGGTGCGTGTGTATTGGTAGGCAAAGGTTACGACGTAGAAATCGGGAAACTCCACCGCGATGATATCGGCCACTTTATTCACACCATAAAGCACGGAGGCGCTGGGCGAGCCCTCCGCATCGTCGAGTGCCTTGCAATTGACGCATTGGCAGTTCGCACGGTTGTCGTTTTGACTCAGGTGAACCATGCCCAGGTGCGGCTGTTCCCTAATTTTGACCAGGACGTTCTCTGCCAGTTGCGCCAGCATTGTCTCATTAGTCATGCAAAGTTGTGCGCCACTCTTCAGACGCTTGCCGTCTCGTTCACTGTACCATTCGGGATGGTCTTCGAAATAGGTTTCCGGCGGAAGGAAGGGGTAAAAAGTGTGCCCGCGGCCCAGGGGGACGAGAGATCCGCCAAGACTGGCCGGCAGCACGGTGCCTGGACCGTTGTTGCGCTGGCGCGCTGCAAACCTTGCCTGATCCCAGTCCCGCACTTCGGCATCCGAGTCCTTGTAGCCCCAAGTGGTGCCGATGTGGATAATCCCCCAGCTGTAGACCTCGCGGAAAAACAGATCTGGTTTGTAGCGGACATCCAGCGGAGGTATCGTAAAGGTCGGTTTTTCTGGAACAAACTCTTCAGTGTGTGTCCACCAGCGCACGCCTACCTCGCGCTCCAGAAACTCATAGACTGAGTAAAGCGTGCCGCGTTTGGAGCCTTCGGCTCCAGTCAGAATAAGAGAGAGGCTTTGATCGGCCGTCTTCGATGGAAAGGTCTTCAGGATGATGCCGTCCTCTCCCAGTCCGTTTTCTCCGGCTTTAGATAGATCAAGGTCTGGAGCGAAGGCTCGAGAAGCGCCCGGGCCCACTGCAATAACAGGTCGACCTGCAGACTCACTCGGCTTGACTATAGGAAATTCAGCTCCAGTCACTTTTTCAAGGTAGGCGGCCAACTCGTTCGCGGCGGTCTGTTCTGCTGAACTAGCCGTTGCGGCCAGAACGATGGCGATGTTGGCTGTTCCCTTTGTGGCCACAGCAGAATCCATAAGAGGTGAAGGCGCGGGTGCAGGTGCAGGTGCAGATGTAGGCTCAGGCGTGGGCGCGGGCGTTGATTTTTCCTGGGAGGCAGGGGAGCAAGCTGCTGCCATACAGAGTGTAGTCATCGTCAGCAAAATACGGGTAAGGTGCATAGTTTTATTTTGGTTGAAATTAGTTTCTATTCTTAGTGGTACATGATCACAAGTGCTTCTCAGTTCTCATCTGCCATCTCCCAGAATTCCTTTGTTTCTGGGGCAGACCATCGAAAATTATTGTCCTCGTGGCCAGCCAGCCACCGTACGCTGCCGTCGTAGTAGAGGACATTCTTGCCACTCGCCGCGTGGGGAATTAAGTTTCCATTTTCCCGGCAACATGCCGCGACTGCATAACTGCCTTCACGCTTTGGTTCCGCTGGTAAAGTGTTGGGTCGCTGTACGTAGGTGCTTAAGATCGACTCCTTTCCCCATTCATTTTCTTGGAATAGTCTTACCCCGTAGAGATCAAAAAAGCTATCGACTTTGATCTCTTGCCCTGGACAGTAGAAGGCGTCGTAGCCAGGAATATAGCCTCCAGCGTATATGAATCCCATATAGGTGGGGCCGCCATTCCACAACCAGAAGGAGTCGCCATTGAGTGGGTTTCCTCTTGTTGGGATGTTACCATTATTGTCGGTTCCATACAATTTCATCCCGACACCTAATCCACGCAGGTTGCTGACGCACGCAGTCCGCTGGGCACTTTCCCTCGCTTTGGACAAAACGGGTATCAGTATGGCCACCAATATCGCGATGATGGCAATCACCACGAGGAGTTCAATCAGGGTGAAAGCCCGACGCCCGCCGGACTTACGCGCGAGGCGACTAGGGGGAATGTCAAAAATGTCCGTCATTAGCGTTTTTTTGTAGAGAACTTAAGTTCTGATCTGTTCATGATGGATTCCTTCTTGGTTTATCTTGAGTTTGGAAATTATATATAAGAATAAAATGGCTTTCACTGCTCGCGCAACTGCCAACGTATCATATATTCTACTGAAAGTATGTGAAAAACGATGAAATGAAGCATGGGGCTTTCATGGAGGAGAATTTCATCTGGAGCATTACATTCACCGATATCTATACAAGCTGCCGCTGTTTACCGGCTGCCTGGGATTTTCAGCCTCTCCGTCAATTGGCGAGTTGCCCCGCGTTAGTTTCTGTCTCCGATGGCCGTGGCAATTTCCTTAGCCTCGTGTATTTTATGAGGGTCGTCGATGCCCGAACCGCAATCCGATGAGTCGCGATCACTGGAAGGTAGGAGCCATAGGGTGCTTTGATTATTTGTAACCCTATTAAAAGGTCACTGTGATCCCGGGATTCGCTTCCCCGCGAGGGGTGACTATGGCACCGGCTGGTGGGGGCATGGTGCCTTTTTCCAGCAAAGGATCGTTGGTTTCTTGCATCCAAGAGTCGAGGCGTGCGCGCAATCCATCGACCGTATCTTTTAGAGAGGGATCGTTGATACGATTGGCGCGTTCTTCCGGATCCGCCCATAGATCATAAAACTCTTCGTTGACCATCGGGTAGGGGATTAGTTTCTGCTCAACCAACCAGTCCTTCGAGCTGCCGTCGTCGATATTTGCCAGTGCGGGGTGATCCGCCAGGTCGTAATTACGGATAAACTTGTAGCTCTTTGTCCGAACCGAGCGCTTGGGCTCGTAGGCGGCATGGAAAGTGACTTCGGCAAAGACTTCATCGCGAATGTCGGTGGCCTTATTTTCTATGAGTGGTTTCAGGCTATAGCCCTGCAACCAGGCAGGGGGATCGATATTTAGATAGTCACAAATCGTTGGGAAAATATCCAGATGGCAAACCAAGGCGTCCTCAACTTTCTCGGTGGTGGCTTTGCCCGGGGGGCGCATCATCAGGGCGATGCCAGTGCCGGAATCGTAGAGCTGGCATTTGTGCAGAGGGAAGGGGATGCCGTGGTCGGTGGTGAAAAAGATCAAGCTGTTTTCCAGCCAGCCGCCGGATTGGAGCGCTTCCCACACGCGACCGAAGGCGGCGTCCATGTTTCGCACAGCGGTGTGGTAGCCGGCCATGTCTTCGCGAGTGGCGGCGTTGTCGGGAATTTTAGAGGGCACGGAGAGGTGGTCAGGGCCGATGTCCGCATCGGTTTCGGGGAAGGTGCGATGGGGGAAGAAGAATCCGCATTCCAGGATAAAGGGCTTCGTGTTGCCTTCTCGATCTTTCAGAAAATCGGCGGCGGCTTGGCCCACGAGTTGATCGCGTTGCGCATCGTTCATCGCGCTGCCGGGATTACCGGTGGCGAGCACACGATCATAGAGTTCTCCGATGGCTTCGTCGTGAAATCCGAATACGTGCTGAATGCCGGAGAGGTAGGTTTCGTAGCCGTGTGCGTCTTTTAAGAAGTGGGAGAGGTGACGCTTCGGATGACTGAGAGAGAAGCCCCGATGGGCTAGCCCGAGCATACCTGATTCATGTGCACTTTGCCCGGTCAGTAAGCTCGCGCGACTTGGAGAGCAGGTCGGTGCGACGCAGTGCGCCTGACGAAATAAGACAGACTGGTCGGCAAATTTCTGCAGCTGAGGCGTCTGCACGGGATATCCGTAGGGGGCGATCATACGCCCCGCATCGTGGCAGTGCAGGTAGATTATATTCATAAAGTGATTCTTATTAGGATCCCGACATGCTGAAGCATTCGCAGCACTTTACGGTGCTTTATTTCTAAAGTTCTTGGTTCAAAATCTTACCGAGCAGGATTCTTTGGTCGATGGTGTAAGCGGCTTGTGCGCTGGCATCCCACGGCCCCATGCCCACCGGCAGTTCCTCACGCACAAAGATGAAGCGTTCTAGGTAGATGTCGCCGGTTGTGGTTCCGAGCCAGACCACGGTGTTGGCATTCTCAAAAGTGTAAGTCCCGAAGTCGTAGACATGATACTCGGCATCGGTCACCGGTTTGCCGCTGGTGATGCTCGCAAAGGTGACCGACGGGTTGGCATCAATCTCCTTGGCGCTCAAGGGCGGTGCCGGTTTACCGATGGGGAAGCTGACCGCTCCCAAGCCCTTGCGGTTGACATTGTCCCAGACGCCACCGACAAAGGCGGCACCTTCCTCAGCCTGCACATCGCAACGGATAACCGCGTAAACGCGATAGCGCCCAAACCCTCCCATGGTCTCTAAAAACTTCGTCCTCGCCTGCAATCCCCAGGAAGGAGCCTTCGCCTTCGGCATCCTCATGGCCAGTCCGCTAGTGGACTTGATATCCGGGACAATATCACAGCCCAGTCGCAATGCGACTTCGACCATGGTTTCGTCCATGTTGATGATGCTCTCGGTAGGAACGTCTTGGAACATGGCCGGCAATGAACCCGGTTTTCGCACCACCGCCTGCCACTCGAGCTGATCGAGGTAGGCATCCACAGTTTTCGTTAAATACGAATCCCGAATGATATTTGACATGTGAGTCTGGATGTAGTCCTCGGGTGCTGCGGCGGTTATAGAACGAATGTAGGCTGAAAAGTCGGCGGCGGCTTTGGCCGGATCCTGCGGTCCGAGAAATTCCATCTCTTGGTCTTTTGCCTGCGCTCGATAGTCGGCGTAGTTACGCAGCCATTGATGGTCGAGCGATATGCGCGCCTTTTTGAGCCGTTTCATCGAAGTGGGGTCATCTGTGACCGCAGTTTCCGCCTGTTCGAACAATGCAGTGGCACGGTTCATGGCTTCAAGGGTGAGCCAACCCGCGTCCGGGCCTTCGGTGTAGGTGCCAAGACGCACCTTGCTTGCAAACTCTTCATAGATCGACAAAACTTGCTTCACTAAGGGCCCCGCCTGGCCGTAGTAGCCGTTGAGAAACTCATCTATAATTTCCCGCTCGTCACGGTCCGGGTTCCACATCAGCTTGGACATCAGGTAGACCTTCAAGGCGATGAAATCCGTGATGCCAAGCGATGTGCTCTCACAAAATACGCCGACCGCATGGTTGTCACGATAGGTGCGGAAATCCGGGCCGTAGGCCTGCCAGCCGGGGTGCGGAGCCATCGGGCCCGTCATATTTACCGAGTAGTCCCAAATCAGTAATTTCGGAGCGGCCGCAGCCCAGTCTTGAAGGTCGTTGAGCAGTGGACGGTTTTCGTCACTGTCGATGGGTTGAAGACTACGCTCGATCACGCAATACTGAACGATCACGTTCGGGCGCGGGCGTAGGGTCTTGGGTGGTTTGCGCGAGTATTGATAGGCAAAGGTGACGACATAGAAATCAGGAAACTCCTTGGCAATCGCATCGGCCACTTTATTGACGCCGTAGAGCATGGAGGCGCTGGGCGAGCCTTCCGCATCGTCGAGCGCCTTACAATTGACGCACAGGCAGTTTCCTTGGTTATCGTTTTGACTCACGTGAACCATGCCCATCTCCGGGTTCTCTCGAATCCTCACTAAGATGTTCGCCGTCATTTCTGCCAGCATCGCGTCATTGGTCATGCAGAGTTGGGCACCACTCGACAGACGTTTGCCGCCGCGTTCGCTGTACCATTCGGGATGGTCTTTGAAATACGTTTGCGGGGGGATGAAGGGGTAGAAGGTGTGTCCTCGCCCGATGGGGACTAAGGATCCGCCTAGGCTGGCGGGCAACACGCTGTCACCACCGTTGTTGCGTTGGCGGGCCGCGAACCTTGCCGAATCCCAGTCCCGAACCGAGGCATCCGAGTCGTTGTATCCCCAGGTGGTGCCGATGTGGATGATTCCCCAGGCGTAGACCAAGCGGTAGAAAAAATCGGGTTTGTAACGAACATCCAGGGAACGGATAGACAGCGTCGGTTTCTTCGGGACAAACTCTTCGGTGTGCGTCCACCAGCGTAGGCCGACTTCACGCTCCAAAAACTCATACACGGCGTAAAGCGTGCCACGCTTGGAACCTTCGGCTCCGGTCAAAATCAGAGACGAGCTCTGGTCGGTCGTCTCCGAGAGGAGGGTCTTGATGAGGATACCATCCTCTCCCAGGCCGTTCTCCCCAGCTTTAGCCAGATCAAGATCCGGAGCTAAGGCCCGCGCCGCACCCGGCCCCACCGCAATGACCTGCCGGCCCGCCGCCTCACCCGGCTTGATGATGGGGAAGCTTGCACCTGTCACCTTTTCAAGATAGGTGGCTAATTCGTTCGCGGCGGTCTTTTCTGCCGGACTAGCCGTTTCAGCTAAAGTGATGCAGGTTTTAGTCGTCTCTTCTGTGCTCACCACAAAGTCCACGGCGGGAGTGGCTGTTGCTGCAGGCACAGAGGTTGATTTTTTTTGGGGAGCAGGGGAGCAACCCGCAGCAATGCAGAGTGCTGTACCCGTCAGCAGGATTCGGATGATGTTCATAGTTTATTGTGGTTGAAATTGGGTGTAATTAAATGTGCGGGGTAGGTTCAATTGTAGCCGAAGCGGTCACGCTTTGGACGAACAAAGCCAGATGCTCCAATCGTCCAGATCTTACGATTGTTCCGCTCTGCTTCGAAGACTGCTTGCCACGGCGTAGCGTAGCGAAGACGAGTCTTGTCGCCTAAAGGCTTGGAACGGCTACAATTACCTCGCTCGTTCTTTTGTTCGAATTGCGTGCCGCTTAGCGACGGCTCTTGCGGCGGAAAATCATCATCATCGCCCCGATTCCTAGAAGAAGTGCGAAAGAAGAGGGCTCTGGGATCACGGCGTCAAAATAGACGGTGGTTCCCCGCGCTGAGTCGGTCGTTTGATTGAAGTATACCCCGTTCATGGTTCTTCCTGCTTGGTCTCCGTGGCCCGCGAGTGTGATCGACGTTCCGCCATTGATAGAAACATCCATCGTTGTAGCCCCGTTCACATAGGAGACCGTCAGGGTGTTCCATACGTCGGGGTCGAATTCAAGGCTGGTCTGTAGAAAGCCAGCGGGTATGCTTCCGTCAAAACCCGCAATGGTATAGGGATCATGAGAGGCATTTACCCCGTTGAGAATGAAAGCCTGCATCAATGTTGCTCCATCGTACAAATAGATGAAACCCCGATTGCTATCCGTGGTTAAGTTAAACGCGATATTTGCTTCGATGGTTTCACCCGCCAGACTCTTGGAGACATCCCCACTGCCAGTAAATGTACGGCCTGCTGTGGCTGAACCCGTAGCCGTACCCGACATCATGAAGAAGTTATTTCCTTGCTGCGCAGCGACCGTTCCGGAAGCACTGCGCGCCTCGTTGGCAATGCCATCTTCATAAAATGCAGGTTGAAATAAAGATCCACCCGCCCAAGAACCGACGTCTGCATTAGCCGTCACGGGTAAAGGCAATGCCGTCGGTGAAACGGGCACAGTGTACGACTCGAAGTCGTCATGGAAGACGGTTTCCCCGGTGGTGATGTTCTTCAGCATGGGTGTGGATTGCGCATTCGCAACCGAGCCCAAAGAACCGAGGGAAAGGGCACACACTGCGAGTGCGGCACACGTGGAAGGTAGGAGTGCGGTGGAACGTTTTTTGGTAGAGAACTTAGTTTCTGAATTTTCCATGATGGATTCTTTATTGGTTGGTTGGTTTGTGCTGAAATTTAACTTCAATATAACTATAAAATAGCTTTTACGACTCTCGCAACTACCAAAATATACCATATTCTACGAAAAGTATGTGAAAAACGATGAAATGCGGCATAGGATCGACTCGAGGACGAAAAAAGGGATTTATAGAGGCGATTCTTTCTTTTTCGCGGTCATGCGGGCGGCAGAGGGAGAGTGCCCATGGCGGCGGTGGTAGGCGGCGGAGAAGTAGAGCTGGCTGCCCCAGCCAGTCATCGCGGCAATTTCTTTGACCGTCAAGTTGGTGGCTGCCAGCAGGTCGTTGGCTCGCCGCATGCGTAGATCGATCAGCATTTGATGCGGGGTATATCCGGTGACTTTTTTAAAGAGTGTTTGCAGATGCGAGGCGGAGAGCCCCACCGCGGCGGCCACGGTTTCGACGGTCAGCTCTGAGTCGTGGTAATGCCCCATCAGAAAGAGGCGTGCTTCGGCCACCCGCCGGATACCCAGCGTCATCCGATCCTGTTTCTGGTGGCTGGATACCTCAGCGAAGGCGGCTATGAGAATCCGGAGCAGGCCCAGTGCCCGCTCTCGGCCCCAGTGCCCCGTGCTCCACGCTTGGACCACTTGTTCCATCAAACGTTCCGGCTCGATCCCCGCGATGGCCGCCCAGTCAGTCAACTCCTCAGGGGAGAGCACCATGCTGCTCCGCTGTCCGTTATGATCGATGGTCAGACCGCCATAAGGCGAGTATTCGCAGGGCAGATTCATGACTAGCAAACTCAGATTCCGCGGTTGTTTGACCATGGCCACACCCAGGTGCAGGCAATCGGGCGGCACTAGCAGCATATGACAGGCGGGCACGGTGAAGGCTGGCTGGCCGGCGGCCACGAATTGCAGATCGCCTTGCAGTGGACAGAACAGCTCCCAAGCTTCATGGCTGTGCAAGCCATGCAGCATTTGGTCGTCCGTCTCGGATGGCTCGGCCAGATGCAGGGCTTCGGCCTCAGCCAACGGCCCCGCTAGCAGACGAGAAATGGCGGATGAAATAGTTTCATTTTCATCGTTTTTCATATACTTGCCAGATTACACAAGGCCGGTCGCTTGCTGCAAGCGCATAGAAGCTCTTTGAATAATCAAGTATAGATATTTCATCGATGGTACGGTTTAAACCTAAATTCAGAATAGGTTGATCGGCGATGTCGAGCTCCGCCACTGCCTTGTCGTTGAAAAAACGATGAGTTCAGACCTGATTGATTGCCTCTCCAGCGAGAAACGCTTCGAGGTTGGAGACCAGAGTGTGCATCAGCCGACCGCGTGCCTCGCTACTCGCCCACGCCACGTGCGGGGTCACAACCGCTCCCGGAACCCCGCGAAGTGGATGATCCGCTGGTGGGGGTTCGGTTGCCGTTACATCCGCCCCGTAGCCGCCGAGTTGGCCGCTGCGGAGAGCCTTGGCCACGGCCTCCTCATTGACCAACGGACCTCGTCCGGTATTGATGAGGAAAGCGCCGGGTTTCATGGCTGCAAGCGTACCCGAGTCGATCCAGTGGTGGGTCTCGCGCGTTAGCGGGCAGTGGAGGGAAATGGCGTCGGCTTCTTTGAGTAAACGCTGTCGGTCGACCCACTCGCAAGGAAAGTCCGTTAATTTCTTTGTGCGGGAGTGGACAAGGATGCGCATGCCAAGAGCGTGGGCGATCCGGGCGGTAGCCTGAGCGATCTCACCGCAGCCGACTAGGCCAAAAGTTTTGCCGGATAGTTCCATGATCGGGCCCGCTGTCATTGAAAAGTCCGGCTGTGAAGCCCAGCTTCCCGATTGGAAAAGATCGGCGTGCGCCGAGAGTCGGGTGGCTAGTTCGAGAAGAAGAGCGATCGCGTGTTGGGCGACCGAGGCGGTCGAGTAGGCTGGCACGTTGCAGACGGTGATTCCGCGCTCTTTGGCGGCCTCGAGATCGACCACGTTTGTCCCCGTGCTCATTAGTCCGATGTAGCGCAAGTGAGGCAGGCTCTCAATTAGCTGCTGGTTTATAATCACTTTGTTGGTGAGGATCACGCTTGCCTCCTGTGCTCGTGGGAACACTTCGGTCGATTGAGTCCTTTTGTAAAGGTGCAATTCGCCCAGCGCGGCGAGCGCATCCCAGGATGGATGTGAGGGGTGGGATTCTCCAACGGCCTGAGGTGAGGTTGTATAGGCGTCCAGGACGACAATTTTAGGTTTCATAAATATAGAAAGAGGCGATCACAGATGGCAGGACTAACCTTCCGGGCCGCACCCAGTAACGAAGGCGATTCGTTGAGAGGGAGGTCTTGATTCCACTGGCTTAAGAGAGTATGTAGCAAAACGGTTGGAATAAGAACTCTTTCGCTATTGAGTGAAATCTTAGGTTAAAATTATTCTGGGTTGGCATCGTAATTTAGACGACGGCGACGCAGTCGATCTCGAATTTTAGCACACCGTTGAAGCACTGTAGAATCGTGGTGCGTGCGGGATAGGGTGCCTTGAAGGTTTCTGCGTATAAGCGATTAAACTCTGGGAGGTCTTCGGGGTTGTCGACGTAGCAACGCGTTTGCACAACTTTTTCGAGGTCGCTTCCCGCTGCGATTAAGATGCGCTCCAGATTCTTCACGCATCGTTTGAACTCTCCTTCGAAGTCGCCCGTTACGATCTTACCGTGATCGTCGACCGAGGCTTGGCCGGATACGTAGAGCATATCGTCGACTCGAACGACCGGGCTGAATGGGAGGTGGGAGACCGGCATGTCCGGCAGTTTAGGATGGCTTACTTTTGGCATAGTTATTTAGTTTTAAAATGGGCGATCACTTCGCGGGCAATGATCTCGGCAAGGGCGTCTTCATTGGGCTTGTAGCCATTGTTGATGGTGCAGTAGTCGGGGCGGTCCAGCAGGCCGAAATCGGCGATGATGCATTCGAGCATGTTCTTCAGCTCCTGGCGGTCGAGTGATTGTGATGAAGAGATCGGTTGGCGGCTTTGCCCCATTTTAAAGCCGCGCAGTTCGACCCCGGCGCGGAAGCCGTCGGGAAAGTCGGTGCCATAGAGCATCTTATCGAAAAGCTCGATTAGGCGGTACTGAATCTTCATTGCTTCGGCGATTTTACCCTCTTGGGTGAGGTCGAAGAGGATGCGAGTGATCTCGGGGACGATACCGCTGCTGGCATTAGTGCCGCCATTAGCGCCGACGGCCAGCATCGGCACGAGCACGGCTTCCCATCCGGTCATAAAGGTGAATTCGGGACGGTGGGGGCGAATTTGGTGAATCAGGCGGCACATCTGCCCGACGTCGCCGCTGGAGTCTTTGATGCCGATAATTTTCTTAAACTCTGCGAGGCGAGCCACGGTCTTGACCTCGATCGGGCTGGAGAGCATCGGGATGTTATAAACCGTCACATCGATGGCCGAGTTCTTTGCGATCTCACTGAAGTAAGCGTAAATACTTTCCTGACCTAGTTTATAGAAAATAGGCGAAATAATAGCCACGGCGGTGGCACCGTATTCAGCATATTTTTCGCAGGCGATGAGGGTCTCCTTTATGTTGGCTTCAGCCGCACCCGCGAGGACGGGGACGCGTCCCTTGGCAACTTGGCAGACGATCTCTACGATGCACTTACGTTCATCGCTAGAGAAGCGGGTAAACTCGCCCGTTGATCCGTTGGGGTAGAGTCCGTGCACACCGCTCTTGATGAGCCAGTCGATATAGCGTGCGAGTTCAGCTTCGTCAACGCGCCCCGCGGCGTCGAGTGGCACCATATTGGGCGTAAAGATACCGTGTAATTTTGAAGTGGAGCTTGTCATGCTTAAGTTGATTCGGATTTGTAATAAAGACCTTGAATGGAGATTTGAGTGCTGCTTTAGCGAACACAGCCTCGTGCTTCAATCGGGAGCATTTCAAGGCTATTCTCTTTGAAGACAAGATAATGATCGCTCAGATTAACCACGGGGCAAATATGAGTCGGAACGAGGATGATGACGTCACCGATCAAAAGTTTGTTCGTATCTGGCCCGGTAACAAATCCATGCTCTTCGCTCATACGCGTCAGGGCGTAATCCGATTGATCCAAGGGCAGGGCGAAGGGTAGGTCGGCTGACTTGTCAGAAGAGAAGACTTTAGTGCCGGCATCTATTAGAGCGAGTCCGGGCTCCGGTTTGTCGACGACGGTGGTGGCCACGCAGAGGGCAAGGTCTTCCCAATTCATGGCACCCGTGAGCCGTGTCAGGTAGAGATCGCCTATCAGGTAAGCTCCCGGGCGAATGCCGGTGACTCCTTCTTCGGTCGCCATATACTGTGCGGTGACACTGCAACCTGGCCAAAGTTCACCTTCGCCACCCAGTGCCTCCCGCGCCTCGCATAAGTGGGCGGCCACCGCTTTGGCTTGCTCGGGGATTTGTTGGGGAGTCGACATGTACGTGAAGCCCTCGTGCGAGTAAATACCGCGATAGTTTAATCCACTGCTGCGATCGACGATGTCCTTCATTTTTCGCAGCTCTTCTAAGGAGCGCGCGCCTTCGCGTCCGAGACCTGTGTCCAGACTGAGGAGACAGGGCAGGTGCAAGTCCGTGGCCTCCAGCAGTTGTGCGAAGACTTCAATCTGTTTGAGACTGGTGGCTGCGACGATCAGCTCATCCAAGTGATTGGAAAGCTCAATGAGTGAGGGAATTTTGCTGGCTGAACTAATCGAGTGGGCGAGGAAAATTCGTCGAACCCCTGATGGCAGTAGAGCCATTGCCTCGGAAATCTTCGCGCAGGTCAGCCCGGTGGCACCTGCTTTAAGCTGTAGGCGAGCGATGGCCGCACTCTTGTGGGTTTTAATATGAGGCATTATTTGAATGCCGTTTGCCGCACAGATGCCTGCCATACGCTCCACGTTTTTTTTAACTTGTTCCCAGTCGAGTAGGATCGCCGGTGTATCGAGCTCTGCGGATAGCTGCTTAGAAATTGTTTTCATATTAATTCGTGCCTAGTCTTTCTCTGGGTTGCGCCCGATTTGTGCGGTGGTTAAGCCTCCATCCACTACAATGGTGTGACCGGTTATGTATTTGGCTGCATCGGAGGCAAGGAAGGCGCAGGCACCGGCACAGTCTTCCGGCTCGCCGATTCTTCCGAGTAGGATTTTTCGATTGTAGTGTTCGACCGTTAAAGGGCAGTTAACCAGGGCAATCTCAGTCAGTGGTGTCCGAATCACGCCGGGGGCGACGCCGTTTACGCGTATGCCATAAGGTGCAAGGGAAACGGCCAAGCTTCGCACCATCATGAGGAGACCACCCTTGGAGGTGTCATAGGCGACGGACGAATCTTCGGCCTGAAATGCATTGGTGGAGGAGATTATTACGATCGAGCCGGGGTGCTTTGCTTCACTAAGCTTTCGAGCGAAAGTCTGACAGGCGAAAAAGGTGGCTTCCACATTAAGTCGCATCGTTCTCGCAAAGGACTCGCGATCCATTTCGAAGATTGGTTTGTCGAAAAAGCTTCCGGCGTTGGCGATCAGTGTATTCAGGCCACCATCCAATTGAAAGGCCTGCTCGACCACTGTCTCCGCACCATTGTCTTGCATCAGATCAGCCGCTATATAACGAGACGCGTTGATCGAATCGGGCTTTTCGTCGGCACTGAGCCCGTGATAGACGAGCGAGGCTCCGGAGCGATTGAGATAATCGGCAATACCGAATCCGATACCTTTGGAAGACCCTGTAACGAGGGCGCGAACCTGTGGGAGATTAAATTCTGTCTGCATTGATTCCAAGCCAGTTGAGGGTGTTTGTTTGTGTGATCGCTTTGATCATAGATTCCGGGAGGGCTTCTACGCAGGCCCATTCGTCCGCATAGCTTGAGACCAGTCGGAGTTTTTTGCCATGACTATTTTCGATCCACGAATAGTAGGGCGAGTCCGTGCCCCATATCAGTTTGTCGGGATAGGCCTTCGCAAGTTCTCGAAGAACCTCCGCCGGCTTGGAGTAGTCAGCGGGAAAACGCTCGTTGGCGACTGCGACCGTAGCTTGGTTACGTTCGGCGAGATCGCAGTGGATTCGATGCGCCGAACAGTCGAACCAGGCATTCGGTAGCTCAGCAATGCGATCCAAAGATGGCTTATGAAAACGGCAAGAGTGTGCGAGGAGGAAGCGCACATCAGGACGACTTTCAACCACACGAAGAATGTCTGAGGCCTGCGACCAAATGTCGTTCGGAAGAATGCTGGAATGAATTAGGAAGGGGACGTTCCACTCGGCTGCAAGATCCAGAAAGGCGCTGCCTGTATCCAGTAAATCGCTCACCTTTGATTGTATAATCGTGCCCTGAATCTTGAGGGCATAAAAACGACTGCTTGCATGAAGTCTGCGCAGATGTGGGATTTGTTCGGCGACGCGACGACTGGGGTCTATTATGGCGACAGGGAGGAAGTGCTTTTGCTCGGATTGATCAAAGTTGCTGATTTCGCTCAAAAGATTTTCATTGGCCAATCCATAAGGGGTCTCCGGATGTTTTAGCTCCGTATGCGGGCGGGTGCTCTGGCCAAGTGTTGAATCGGTCGGGTAGCTAACGAAGGGAAATACCAGCCAGTGGGAGACCCTAGTGCCTGATGCTTTCGCTTTCATATCCTCGAGCGATTGCGCGTAGGGATACTGCGAATTCAGATAGTTAGCCGTTTCGATTCCGATGTGATTATGGGCATCAATAAACATTTCAACTAATTTCATGGTATGAAACTTAAAGTGTGTCAAATGAAATTTAAGAGTTGACCTGTATTATTTTTTGGCTCCTAAGTTCTTGCATGCGAGTTTCCAGTGAGAGTTTTATCAGTCGTGTTTTCAGTGTCCTGCGAGTACTCGGACAATCGGATAAACCGCTCACGCTCCATGAGACCTCTGAAAGGTTGGAAGTCCCCAAGCCGACGGTTTTACGCCTCTTGCGTTCGCTTTGCGAACTTGGCTACGTGGAGCCGGTTGGAGATGGCACCGCCTATCGAGTGAGTAGTCAGATTTACGATTTAATTCCAGTGGATAGCGACGCGTGGTTGCGCGACCGCATCCTGCCCGAAATGGCTAAGTTGCACGAGCAGTTCAACGAGACGACCAACCTCGCCTGTGTCGATGGTACTAAGGTTCGTTATGTTCATATTCTTGAATCGACCCAGCCCTTGCGCTGTATTCCCGACGATCGCCTTCACGACGAGTTGCTGCGGACTGCACTCGGGCGCGCGGTTATGGCGCATTGGCCTAAAGCCGAAATAGACGAAAAGATAGCCAGTCTGTGTGAGCTAGCCGATTACCGCGATGTTAAAGGTATGCGGGAGGAGCTCAGGTTGACCAAGCAGCGAGGTTGGGCCTATGAATCGGGGCAAGGCTCTCTGGGGGTGGATTGCATCGCCGTCGCTTTGCTTGAGGACGGAGTTCCTTACGCAGGAGTCAGTCTCTCGGTGCCTTCAGTGCGGCTTAACAAGACGTATCATACGCAGTTGGTGGCAGGCCTTAAAGATTTGGTTGCTCGGCTGCAAGGAGCGGAAAACTTGGAGCTGGTAAAGTCATGAAGCAATCGATTTTTTTAGCAGCGCTTTTTCATGAGACACATTCGTTTCTGGATGAATTAACCTGCCTCAGTGATTTTAGCCGAAGCGGGTGGGGGACACCTTCCAATATTCGTCTTCCCGGTTCGCCCATGGCGGCGGCCATTGAGCGCTTTGAAGCTGAGGGTTGGGATTGTTTAGCAGGCCCCTATTATAACGCCACGCCGAGTGGTGTGGTCGAAGACCTTGTTTTGGAAACGTGGTTCGCCGAATTCAAGAGGGTATGGGAAGCTCACGGCGAAGCAGCCGATGCCATCTACCTCGTCTTGCACGGTGCGATGATAACCGAATCCGAGTCTGACGTTGAAGCGTTAATCGTTGAGCGGATACGAGCTCTGGAGGGCGCTGGTGATATTCCAATTTACGCAGTGATGGATCTGCATGGTAATATCTCAAAGCGCTTCACTGAGCAGATGAATGGGTTTCTGGCCTATCGGGAGAATCCACATCGCGATGCCTGTGTGGCGGCTCAGCGGGTTGCAGAGATGATGATCCGTGCTGCGGCACAATCCGAACAATTAAAGTCACACTGGTCGGGGACAAATTTGTTATGGCCACCCACCGGAACCGCTACGGATTTCACGCCTATGCTCGATTTGGAACGGATCGCACGACGGTGGGAGGGCGAACCCGGGATCTATGGGGTCAATGTGTTTTCAGGTTATTCCTTTGGAGA
>Ga0307933_1000125_pt1 | contig 70735 bp, 59 predicted proteins | sample OrgLakmetageno88_FD_201811 | JGI IMG/M metagenome (GOLD analysis project Ga0307933, IMG submission 201811) | Saline water microbial communities from Organic Lake, Antarctica - #88 | ecosystem: Environmental > Aquatic > Non-marine Saline and Alkaline > Saline | place: Antarctica: Organic Lake...
GTGATGTGAACGGCGACGCTGAGGCGAACAGCTTTGCGGCTGTCGACGAGCGCAGCTACGAGGGCACATTCGCACTGCAGACAGCAGAGCAGGAGCTGAAGACGGGCAATGAGTACCGCATAGCTTTCACGGCACCGCAACTGGCCGCTATCGAAGGTTTCCAGGGCACACTTGAATTCAATGCGGAAGCACTGGAGCTGATTGAGGTCATCCCGGGCATTGCTAATGCAGGCCACTTCGGGCTGACACAGGCGAAAGAAGGCAAGATCGCGATGAGCTGGAACTGGGCGTCTGAAGCTTCAGCGAAGGCGGAAACGGATGAGCTGTTCACCCTGGTGCTGCGCGCCCGTACAGAGGTACAACTGAGCGATATGATGCGTATTACGGATGCTGTAACGGTGCGGGAAGCTTATGGCAAGACCGGCACGTTTGAGGACGTAAGCCTGGACTTCACCGGGGCGGCAGGCATTGATGGGCAGTTTGTCTTGTACCAAAACCAGCCGAACCCATTCAAGGGCGAGACCTTGATCGGCTTTGAGCTGCCAGAGGCAGCGCAAGCGACGATCACGGTCAGCGATGTAACGGGCAGGGTATTGAAGCTGTACCGCCACGATGGCTCCAAGGGCTATAACCAGATCATGGTTAAGTCTTCAGACCTTGCGGCGACCGGCGTAGTATCTTATACGGTAAGTACTGAAGACTATACCGCAACAAAGCAGATGATCATTATTGAGTGATGTGAATTTTAATTTGGATACATTTTAAAACCGGGCACCTGTAAAAGGTGCCCGGTTTTTTATGTTGTATGGCAGATTGACGGAAATACATGAATGTTATTTTCCAACGCCCACCGCTCAAAATTCGCTCGTATCTGCGATCCATTTAGTTACTCCTAACATCTGATTTTAAAGTAGCGATCCATTCTAATACACACCTAAATAAAACCTTTGATTTTTTCTTCGGTTCTTGTCATAAAAAGCATGCTCCGCTTCTTTAATTTAATATTGTTGCTACAGGTCGTTTTCGTCGTAAGGACAGCTAGCCAGTCCGATACTTTACTCACTACAGGTTTGGATTCCGCAGTCGTGGTAAGTACGACGCGCCTGCCGACGCCTCTGGCCAGAACGCCATATAGCATTCATCAGCTGGAGGCCACTGACTGGCAAAACGGGCGTCAGCACCTTTCGCTGGCACCTGCCCTCAGCCAGTTACCAGGGTTGCTGGTATTGAACCCTACCAATTTTGCACAGGACTTGCGATTATCCATCCGGGGTTTTGGGGCTCGTTCGGCCTTTGGTATTCGCGGTATTCAAATTTGGGTGGACGGCTTACCGGAGACAACGCCCGATGGGCAGGGACAGGTTGACAACCTGGATGGCGGGCTCCTTCAGAATGCGGACTTGCTCAGCGGGCCCGCTTCTGGCATGTATGGTAACGCTGCCGGTGGAGTCATTCAGTTGCAGACCGAAGTTCCGCCACAAGAAGCCGAAGTTGAAGCCCGCCTTAGTGCGGGTAGTTATGGATTTCAGCGGTACACGGTTAAGGGTGGTGACCAAAGCGGGCGCTACAGTTGGCTGGCGTACGGGAGCCACACCAGGCAGGACGGCTATCGGGAGCACAGCCAGGTGGAGAATACTTTACTCAACGGCCGTCTGCGTCGCCAACTTGGAGACCGGGGCCAGGTGGAGTTGTTGCTCAACTATGTCAATAGTCCGATCGCACAGGATCCCGGCGGGCTTACAGCCGAAGCACTGGAAGCCAATCGCCGACAGGCCTGGAGGCGCAACCTATTTTTTAATGCCGGAGAGTCGGTGGAGCAGGGCAGAGCAGGACTCACTTTGGATTATCAGCTTAGGGAGGACTGGCAATTGGAAGCCTATACCTTCGCCCTGTTCCGGGATTTCGCCAACCGCCTGCCGTTTGAGGGTGGTGGCGCTGTGGACTTGCTGCGGCAGTTTTATGGTGCTGGTGGGCGGTTACGGCATAGCGGGGTGTTATTCGGGCAACCCTACCGTCAGGTCTGGGGTATAGATGCACAGGTACAGCGTGATCAGAGAGCGCGCTACGATAATCTGGAGGGAGAACTTGGTGCATTAGTGCTTGATCAGGAGGAAGGCTTCCGCAGCCTTGGTTTTTATACGGTACAGGAGTGGCAGCCGGTAAACCGAATCTGGTTGACGGCCGCACTCCGCTACGATGCCAACTACTTATCTGTGGCGGATGCTTTTTTGTCAGATGGTAATGATTCCGGGGATCGCAATTACCACACACTGAGTCCTTCCATTGGGCTGAGTTACGCTTTCGCAAAGAAGCATCACCTGTATGCCAACTATAGCTATAGTTTTGAAACGCCCACACTTAGTGAATTGTCTGCTAATCCGGATGGAGCCCAGGGGTTTAATGAAAGTTTACAGCCTCAGGAGGCGCATAATTATGAGACGGGCATAAAAGGGCAGTTGAACAAAACACTGCGATATCAGCTAACGGCTTTTTACATAAGCCTCCGTCAGGAGCGCCAGCCCTACGAGCTGAGCGAAAGCCCGGGGCGGGTATTCTACCGAAATGCAGGTGCTTCCCGTCGGCAGGGTGTGGAATCATGGGTGCAATGGGTGCCCAACCACCGGTGGAAAGGCCGCTTGTCCTATACTTTTTCGGATTTTGTCTATGAAGATTACCAGACGGAGGACGAGGTATTTAATGGTAATATACTGCCAGGCATCCCCCGTCATAACCTATCTGGAATGGCACAATGGCAATATTTTCCGGCAGGATTGCTTTTGCTGGAAGGGCGCTACCTCAGCTACCTGTTTGCTAATGATGCGAATACGGCAAGGGTGGATGCTTTTCTGGAGCTGAACCTTCGTACTACCTACACCTGGAGCTTGCAGTGGGGGCAATTGCAAGCCTTTGGTGGTGTTAATAACTTAATGGACGCCCGCTACGTCAATAACGTGCGCCTGAATGCCTTTGGTGGGCGCTATTACGAGGCGGCGCCCGGTCGGAATTCCTACCTGGGGTTAAAAATCAACTTGTGCAGGGGCGCGGAAAATGGCGCAACAGCGTACTAAATGACCAGGTCTAAAGGAACACCCCGTAGAGCACCGTATTGAAAATAGCCAGCAGTATCGCCAGGAAAAAAGCCGACTTGAAGTTATCAATGTGGAAGCCCTTGAGGAAGTAAGCTGCAAGCAATAGCAATGCCGCATCCACCACAAAACTAAACAGTCCGAGGGTCAGGTATCGAAGGGGAGTGGTGATGAAGTCCAGGACATTGCCCAGGGTAGCATTGAGTATCGCCAGTAATATGGCTACAATCATAGCACGGACAAAGTCGTCGATGCGTACGCCATCAAGAAAGCGGGCACCGGCCATCAATGCCAGGGCGTTGAGTATAAATTTTAGGGCCCAATAGGTCGGGCCACTCGCATCAAGAATTAGTAAATCCATCATTGACAGTTTTTAAGCTGTTCCTGCAAATCTTTAATGGCTTGGTCGCGCTTCTTCACCTGGCTCATTAGGCGTTGGTTTTCGGCTTTAAGCGCTTCCATTCCTTCGGCAGGTGCAGGCTTTTTGGTCTTTTGCTCTTTAGAAGTGGGTTGGGAGGGCGCTTCCTGAACCTTTTCGGTGGCTTCCATACCCGTGAGGGACTTGAAATTGGAGATGGGGTCCTCACCGTTGATGTAGGAGGCTCCGGCAAAGGCCAATGGCACAATGATGATTATAGCGAGCAGGAATCGGGCAAATGGAGTGACTTTTCTTCTTGGCATCGGTTGTGTTTCTAAATGGTTACCCTGCAAAAGTACAGCCTTGGGAGGCAAGTTGCCAGATATTTCTACTTAATCCAGCAGAAATGCGATGTATGGCTCTTGGTCATGCCCTAAATTGCTGGATGAGATTAAGAAAGGGGATATTAAAATGATATTTTTGTGCAAAGCGGCAAAGACACCCGTTTGGCCGCTATTGCCCACAGCGATAGTAGCTCAAGCTGTCCAAAACCAGTGTTATGTCAGAAGCCTATATATATGATGCCCTGCGTACACCCCGCGGGAAGGGGAAAAGCAGCGGTGCGCTTTACGAAGTCAAACCGGTAGACTTGTTATCGGCTACACTGAAAGCTCTGCAAGACCGGCACCCTGTAGAGCCGGAGCAGCTCGACGATACGATTATCGGTTGTGTGACGCCCATTGATGACCAAGGGTACAATATAGCTCAGGCTGCCCTGCTCCATAATGGATGGGAAGGCTCCGGGGGAAGTATGCAAATTAACCGGTACTGCGCTTCAGGCCTGGAGGCGGTCAATCTGGCGGCTATGAAAATTCGTTCCGGCTGGGGGCATTTGGTGCTTGCCGGCGGGATAGAAAGCATGAGCCGTACGCCTATGGGCTCAGATGGCGGAGCGCTGCTTTTTGACCCCGAGGTCATGTCGAGGGCCCACTATCTGCCACAGGGGATTGCTGCTGATCTGATCGCTACTCTTGAAGGCTTCTCCAGAGCAATACTTGATGAGTACGCATACCAGTCCCAGCAAAGAGCCCGGCATGCGATCGAAGAGGGCTATTTCTCTAAATCCCTGATCCCTATCTACGATAAAAATGGTTTGCTAATATTAGACCATGACGAGGCCGTACGCCCGGATGTGAACCTGGAAAAACTTGGTCAGCTCCTTCCGGCTTTTGAAACGCTGGGGCAAATGGGATTTGATGCAATGGCATTGGAGCGCTTCCCGGTTTTAGATGCGGTCCGGCATTGCCATACTGCTGGTAATTCTTCAGGCATTGTAGATGGGGCGGCTCTGGTACTGGTAGGCAGTGAAGAAGCCGGAAAGGCGGCTGGTTTGAAGCCTCGTGCCCGGATCAAAGCTGCTGCAACAGTGAGTGTTGACCCGACGTTGATGCTGACTGGTCCGGCACCCGCTGCCCGGAAAGCCCTCAAGCTTGCTGGGAAGAGTGTTAAAGACATTGATTTATGGGAATGCAACGAGGCGTTTGCCGCCGTGGTTCTTAAATTTCAGCAGGAGCTTAAAATTCCGGACAGCAAACTAAACGTCAATGGGGGAGCGATAGCAATGGGCCATCCGCTTGGGGCAACTGGCGCCATGCTTCTAGGCACTCTGCTGGACGAACTTGAAAGGCAGGACAAACAGACAGGTTGTGTAACCCTTTGTGCAGGCGGCGGAATTGGGATTGCCACTATTATCGAGCGCCTTTGAGTAATTTAGTTTTCTTCATCCTCATTATTCGCACTCAGCGCCAAATAAAGAGTATATGATTTCTTACAAAAAGGATACCGACCATATTGTTACGCTCACACTTGACATGGCCGGGCGGGACACTAACATCATCAACCACGAGGTCACTCAATCCTTCCTGCCGGTCATTGAGCACCTGCGTGCCGAAAAACAAAAAGGAACACTCCGGGGTGTGATTATTACCTCCTCTAAAAAGAGTTTCTGCACGGGGGGAGATTTGGAATACCTTTCCAAAACTGATGACGCTACGACTATTTTCGAGCTGGCAGAGCAGTTGAAATCTACATTCCGGTCATTAGAAAATCCGGGAGTGCCCGTTGTTGCCGCGATTAACGGTACTGCTCTGGGCGCAGGTTTTGAACTGGCATTGGCCTGCCACCACCGTATTGCGATTGATAAAAACACCACTCAGTTTGGTTTTCCGGAAGCACAGTTGGGTCTTATTCCGGGTGGGGGCGGCATTACCCGTCTGATGTGGCTGCTGGGTATACGAAAAGCTTATCCGGTGCTTTCAGGAGGGCATCGTTATACTCCACAGGAGGCGCTGCAACTGGAGCTGATTGATGAGCTGGCATCCAATCCGCGGGAGATGCTGGAAAAGGCGAAGGTATGGATAATGAATACCCGGGAAGCTCGCCGGTCCTGGGACCAGAAAGGGGCGGTCATCCCTGGTGGGATGGCGCAAGACCCTGAGGTCGCTATATTCCTGCGTAACGAAGCGGCCCGGTTGTTTGCCTCTGGTGCACACCGTTTGCCTGCACAGCGCGCCCTGTTGAGTATACTGTACGAAGGTTCCAAAGTGGATTTTGACACGGCCTGCCGGTTGGAAAGCCGGCACTTTACGAGCCTTCTGCGGGGCCAGGAGACCAAAAATATGATCAAAGCATTTTGGGCAGACCAAAACTTCATCAAAAACGGGGGCAACCGTCCTAAAGGATACGGCAAGTTCCGTCCTCGAAAAGTAGGGATCATCGGCGCCGGTCGCATGGGTTCAGGTATTGCTTATGTATGCCTTGATTTTGGTATGGAAGTGGTGCTAAAGGATGTATCTAAACCCATCGCTGAGCGGGGGCGCGATTACGTCAGCAAAAGGCTTGAGCAGATGGAAGCCAGCGGCCGCAAGAAGCCGGAAGAGTGCAAAGCTATGCTGCAGCGTATTCAGACAACGGAGTCTTCTGCTGATTTCGAACATTGCGACCTGGTGATCGAGGCTGTTTTTGAGAACCGCATGGTGAAGCAGAAAGTCATGCGGGAGGCGGAGGAATATATAGATGATTACAGCTTGTTTGGGACCAACACGATTTCTATTCCTATCACCCGGCTGGCAGAGGGCTCGCTCCGTCCGGCAAATTACATTGGCCTGCACTTCTTTTCACCAGCAGAAGAGGTACCACTCGTTGAGATTGTAAGGGGGGCAGATACTTCTGATGAGTCTGTTGCCCGCGCCTTTGATTTTGTGCGGGCAATCCGGAAAACACCGATTGTGGTAAAGGATGACTGGGGCTTTTTTGCAGCCCGGGTCCAGAATACCTTCATTTTGGAAGGTATCACGATGCTCTCGGAGGGGTATCCGCCAGCATTAATTGAAAACCTGGGGGTACAAGCTGGTATGCCAAAGGGAGCACTTGCACTTGCCGACAGTCTGGGACTGAATATGGTACTGCGCTACGAAAACCAAGCCGCAGAACACTATGGCTCTAAGTACATCCAACATCCGGCGGTAGAGGTACTTCGCATTATGCTGGAAGAACTGCAGCGCCCGGGGCAGCAAAAACGGGCTGGATTTTATAGTTATCAGGGCGAAAAGGCAACGGAACTATGGGAAGGGCTGAACGAGACTTTTTCCAGTAGCAAAAAGCGCGCTAAGAATGAAGAATTAATGGAACGATTCCTCTTTGCCCAGGTGCTGGAAGCGGTTTGGTGTATGCAGGAAAAAGTGATTCACTCAGTGCCCGCGGCCAACCTGGGCAGTATTTACGGATGGGGGTTCCCTGCTTTTAAAGGTGGGGTGATCCAGTATGTCAATGATTATGGCGTAGATGCTTTTGTGAAACGTTGCGCAGTTTTCAAAAAGAAATACGGGCAGCGGTTTAGCGTACCAAGCAAGCTGAAAGACATCGTAAGCCAGTAATTAAGCGACGCGCGATCAATAACTGTCGGCTTTCTAGGAGTGCTTTTTCCTTTATCCGGCGTTGAGGAACCGCTGCCCTTAGCCCCACTAAGGGCAGGAATCCCGCAAATTTGCGGGACAGGCTCCTCGCCCCCGCCTGCCTTAGTCAGTACGGTCTCCGGTGGCCAAAGCCCACAGGCGACGAGACACGGGCAGGTTGGCTAAAGAAAAAATCACTATCCTAGCCAAACTCTACACTTATTAAACGCGCGTCGCTAAGCCAGATAGTCTTGCCGGGGCAGGCGAACCAAAAACCGGCTGCCTTCTCCGGGCTGTGCTAGGAGTTGGATTTCTCCCCCCAGGCGATGTGCCACTTTTTTGCACATCGCCAGGCCGATGCCAGTACCCTTGTATTCTCTGGTCGTATGCAATCGTTGGAACATTTCAAATATCTTTTCCTGAAACTCCGGGGCAATACCAATTCCATTGTCAGAGAAGGTGATCAACCATTCAGCCGGACTGGATCTAACGGTAATCTCAATAGTAGGTTGATTTGAGGTGTTGTATTTGATTGCGTTGTCCATCAAGTTCATGAACAGGATGGTGAGTAGGTTTGGTGCTGTATATAGGGTCGGGAGGTTGGAAGCAATCAGCGTGAAGCGGTCCCCGTAGTAGCCCCGAAGCTGAGAAACACAGCTTGAGACCACCGTATTCAGGTCAGTAGGCTTCAAGTCCAGGGGGGTGTTTTGGTTCAACCTGGAGAAGTTGAGTATGTCTTCAATGAGGGCATTTACTTGATATGCTCCTTCCTTGGCGTAACTGAAAAACTCTTCTAGGTTATCGTAGTTCCCCCCTCTTCAGATCTCTTTCTGCCAGCCCAAGGAAGCTGGAAATATTCCGGACCGGCGTTTTTAAGTCGTGGGAAGCGATGTAGGCAAACCGCTCGAGTTCAGCATTGGAACGTTCCAGAGAAGTCAATAATTGAGCTTGTTCTTCCCGATACTTCTGGTTTTCCTGGAAAAAGTAAGTGATCATCAAACTGACAGAAACAGAAGTACCGATGAAGGTTATGATTGCGTCCAGCGGGTCGATTCGTGCTGCTAGCGGTGGCGTATAAGTAAGGAGTGTAATACTCGACCCTGAGAATAACAGGATAATAAAAATAATCAGGGTAATTCGGGTTACCCACTCCTCATGGAAAATAATGGCCGTGGTAATAAATACAAACAACGTGTAGCCTGCTCCATTAGAAGATCCGTAAAGCATAAGTACAGCTGTCATGAGTAGCGGCAGTAAAATGTTTGCAGCATACCGGGCTACTTTATGGTGCTGGAAGTAGGCGAGCATAAGCTCACCAATAAAAAACAGAAAGATAAGTGGCAGAATGGTGAGTTCAGGACCTTTAAGCAGTAAGTCTTTGACCCCCATAAGGATGGCAACACTAGCTCCTGCAAAATTAAGCCGATTGAGAATAACAATCCTGGCAATCTCCAGTCGATCCATACCTGGAGAAACACCTAGTTTAGAAATCCAGTCTAAAAAGCGGCATTTGTTGTACATAATTGCTGAGGAACATGAATATACCTCAAAATACAGAGTATTTCGTTCTTTTACCCGTTTCAGGGGAATTAGTATAAAATCCGTTACGAGAAAGCCCCTAAGAGGCTTGATTTCGGAATTTGATATTTATTTGTAGGGGTCAAACCAAAAAGAATTCTGTTTTCTAAACCTTTTTTCACGTATTTTGTCTCACACTACGAATTGTAGCAACTCGAAGAGTGCTGCACCATATGCATTAGTAAACATGACGAAAAACTACGACTTTATCATCGCCGGGGCAGGTGCTGCCGGGCTGAGCTTAGCCTGCAATCTTGTAGATGGAGCTCTATCCAATGCACGTATACTGTTGATCGACCAGGATCTAAAGCAGGCTAATGACCGGACTTGGTGTTTCTGGTCAGAAGGAGCTACCGATCTCGATCATCTGGTCCATAAGGAGTGGTCATCGTTGTTCTTTATGGATGAACAATGCAAAAGTGGTGGTGATCTGGGTAACCTGACCTACAAAATGATCAGAGGGTTAGATTTTTACGAAAATGCCCGGACCAAATTAAGAGCTTGCCCTAATGTAGTTTTTCGGCAGGAAAAAGTAGTGCAATATCAGCAAGGAGCAGATAACGCTACCGTGTTTACTGATCAAAACAGTTATACTGCCCGATACATCTTCAACAGTTGTATACTTCCCAAGCCCGATCCGGACGCACACTTCTTACTACAACATTTTGCTGGTTGGTGGATAGAAACGGATACTCCTTCATTTAAGCCAGAGCATGGGCATTTGATGGACTTCCGGACAAAGCAGCACGATAGCACCCGGTTTTTTTACTTATTACCAATTAGTGAACACCGTGCTTTAGTCGAATTCACCGTGTTCTCCCCCCAACGATTAGCGCCCGATGCTTATCAACTTGCCTTAAAAGAATATGTTGAACAACTTTTAGGTATTTCGCACTATACGATCCTGGAACATGAAAAGGGCGCAATCCCTATGACCGACCAGGTAATGCCCAATCAGATATACCCCAATGTAATTAATATCGGCACAGCGGCCGGAGCGGTGAAGCCTACCACCGGCTACGCTTTCACTACAATAAGAAAACAAGCTGCACAAATAGCAGCGCAATTGGAAGCTGGGGAACAACCAAACAGCCGGGTTAAGACTCCTGCACGGTTTCGGTTTTACGATCAACTTCTGCTCAATATCCTGGAGACGAAAGGCGGATTGGGAAAGGGCATATTTTCCAGCCTGTTTCAGAATACCCCGATCCCGACCGTATTCAGGTTTCTGGCAGAGGAAACTAACCTTTGGCAGGAATCAAAGATCTTTATGCGGCTGCCTGTTTTGACCTTTCTGAAAGCAGTATGGCGAGTATTTATCCTCCCTGCTTTCCGTAGGGTATATCGGCTACCCAAAACATTCGCTGACAGGTCGGTCTCCTGGACCGTGCCCGTTCAAGATAAATTGCCGACGCCATGACTTCAAGATATCCATTACTTTACCGGTCGATTCAGGGACTCGCTTTACTTGCCGTTCTGGTCAGCCTGTTGGTTCCTGGCTTACTGTCAAGCGTACAGCTGGGCGTTGCTCTTGGTATGATCGTGCTTATAGGGATACCGCACGGTGCAACGGACTACCTGATTTTCCAACAGCTTTCCCGTCCGCTCTGGGGCAGCCGTGAAATGACCCGCTTCTATGTAAACTACGTTTTATTAATGGCGGGGTTTGCCTTGCTGTGGTGGTTGTTGCCGGTTGCAGCTTTGCTTCTGTTTCTTGGGATTTCTGTATATCATTTTGGACAATCCAACTGGAACTACATTGCTTTCAAATCGAAATTTGAAGCGACAGGGACACATTTGCTTTGGGGCAGTTTTGTATTGTTTGTCCCCATTTTGTGGCATTATGAGACGGCTGCGCCAATTATAAGCAACATCATCAGTGTGCCAGCGCCTTACCTCTCAAAACCATGGCGGGAAGCCGTCAGCATCGTACTGCTGGTGCTCAACTTATGGCTTTGCATTTACTATTTTATTCAAAGCCGGATAACGAGAAAAGAATTCATGGATGAAGTGGTCAATTTATTTGCTTTGGCTCTGTTACTGATCAATTTGCCTTTGATGCTGGGTTTTGCCATCTACTTTGTGTGCTGGCATTCGCTAAGTTCTATGATGGATCAAATTCGCTTTTTTCGGCGGCAGATCCGTTCCTACAGCATTGGGCAGTATATTAAAAATGCATTGCCACTAAGCCTTGCAGCGATTGCAAGTCTAGCCACTTTCGCCCTGGTACAAATAAAACTGGATATTCCGCTCAACATCGGGATTGTGTTTGTGTTTATCTCCGTGGTAACACTTCCGCACATGATTCTGATCGACCAATTGTACCACGAAGGTGGCTCTAAGGCGGCATTAAATTCCATGAAAGAAGAGTTCTGAATTATTTGATTCGGTAGGCTTATTTTTTTTCAAATTTTTAAACTATTTTTATCAGGCACTGTTAATGCAGTGTCCTTAACATTTCCTTAACGTAATTTAATTAAATTATGGACGCATTAGTAAACATCCAACCCTTGCTGCTTGCGCAGCTTAAGCCCGGTGACTACGTAGGTTTTACCTTCTTCATCGGCTCAATGGCCATGGCAGCTGCCACGGTATTCTTTTTATTCCAGTTTACCCAGGTAGATAAAAAGTGGAAAGATTCCCTTCTGGTATCTGGTTTGATTACTTTCATCGCAGCGGTACATTACTACTACATGAGAGATTTCTGGGCAGTCAGTGGTCAGTCTCCAACCGAGTTCCGTTACATTGACTGGCTTCTAACCGTACCTTTAATGTGTGTAGAATTCTACCTGGTTACGAGAAAAGCAGGAGCTAAGATCGGTCTGCTGTGGCGTCTGATTATTGCTGCTTTAGCTATGTTGTTGTTCGGATTCCTGGGTGAAAGTACGGGTATCTACAACACACCCGAAACAGCTACTATGAGTTGGGTCATGGGACTCTTGTCTGGTTTAGCTTACTTCTACATCCTGTACCTGGTAATGTTCGGTGAGGTAAAAGAGTTGGCTGCAAAAGCAGGACCTCAAGTTGCCAAAGCGGTTAACATTCTGGCTTGGTTCGTACTAGTAGGATGGGCGATTTATCCAATCGGTTACATCGCAGGTACGACTGGTGGTCTGTTTGGCGCTCAAATTCTGGAAGGTCTGCCAATGGACATTGTGTACAACATTGGTGACGCAGTTAACAAGATTGGTTTCGGTCTGGTGATCTATTCACTAGCTGTTGCTAAGACTGATTAAGATACGATTTGCATGAAAGAAAAAAGCCTGCACTCAGGTTTCGCCCTAAGCGCAGGTCAATAAATGCATTAGTAAACTATAACTGCAAAAGTAAGAGTTTTGTAGCATATCTGAAATCGTAATCCGACAGATAGCGACCGAAAACACTTACAATCGTATCTTTTCAAAAAGAAACTAAGGGGCACAGCATTTTTGCTGTTGCCCCTTTTTGTGTTTATGCCTTTCACGAAGAAAATTTTTCTATAAGCTACAAAGGGTTCGATTAACTAATTGACTGAAAAAAGAGTGTGTTCCCAACTTTTTTTCCATTTTAGATTTTTAGAACTTGTCTTTGAATCTTTTATCAAAAGCTAAAACTGATGCGAAAGACTTTAAAAATCATTGGGTTTGTATTTGCAGCGCTATTACTTGCGGGGCTTATTACCGCCTGGCTTGCCAATGAGCCCCGGCCGGAAGGCAGATCCGTTGCAGAAGCAGATGCGATGGCACGGAAAATGCAAAAAGCGACCAATATTGAGGCTTGGAACAATACGCGATTTGTTCGCTGGTCTTTTCCCGGAGGGCATGACTATGTCTGGGATAAGAAAGCAGGGCTTGTCCAGGTAAGGTGGGGAAGTACTGAGGTGTTGCTCCGTACCAATGGGCCAAGTGGGAAAGCCTGGGAAAACCGGCAGCTACTTGAGGGCACTGCAGCAATGGAGGCAGTTCAGGAGGCATGGGGGTATTTCTGTAATGATTCCTTTTGGCTGAATGCACCGGCTAAAGCCTTTGATCCGGGCACAAGTCGGAAACTGGTCACTACTGATGGCGGGGAAACAGCACTCATGGTGTCTTACGAAAGCGGTGGAGTGACCCCCGGCGATACCTACTTGTGGCACCTGAAAGATGATGGTACGCCTGAACGCTATGAAATGTGGGTGTCTATTATTCCAATCGGGGGGATTGATGCTTCCTGGGAAGATTGGAAAACCCTATCTACGGGAGCCAGAATAGCGACTGCTCACGATTTAGGCATCTACAAAATGGAACTATCTAACGTAAGAGGTGGAAACCAACTGGAAGATATTGGACTGGAAGTTTACCCTTTTGAAGCGTTAGGTGTCTTTCTGAAGTGATATTTTACAGCATTAGTCTGGAACAGCAGGTGTATCAGTTTCGAAAGAGCGCGTTAGTGAAATTCTAATCAATAAGTGCTTTGAGCTCTTCCTTTACAAAGGCACCGAGCTCACTCACATAGTCCCTGGAGAAATTAAATTCAATGCCTGCTGCCTGATAAATTTCCCGGACATTCCGGGTATAGCCCAGCTTTAGAGCTTTTAGGTAATCCCCAATGGCCAAATCTGGTTCTTCCCGGTATCGTTTCCAAATGGCGATAGCTCCAAGTTGTGCCATACCGTACTCTATGTAATAGAAGGGCACTTCAAAAATGTGCAATTGTTTATGCCAGAGGTGTTCTAGGTAATTTTCCAGGCCAGAATGGTCAATTGTAGGAGAATTAAAGGACTTCATGATGCTCATCCAGGCTTCCTGACGGTCTTCCTGAACGTGATTGGGGTTTGTATATACCCAATGTTGGAATTTATCAATCGTTGCAATCCAGGGCAAAACCTTTAGTACATACTCCAATTGATTGATCTTAGCCCGGCGGAGAACCTCCGGATCGTCAAAGAAGACATCCCAGTGCTCCATAGTCAGCAGCTCCATGCTCATCGCAGCTAATTCGGCGACCTCAGAAGGGACGCGTTTTGCTGTTTTTAGCTCGTACTGACTAGTCAGGCGGCTATGTGCCGCGTGGCCCGCTTCATGCATCAGGGTGCGCATATCGCTTAGAGAAGTGGTCGCATTCATGAAGATGAACGGAATGCCGGTAAGGTGCAACGGCATGTTATATCCCCCAGGTCGTTTTCCTGGTCGGGACTCTAAATCCAAATGCCCGAGTTCGTTCATAATTTCCAGCGTTTGCCCAAAATCAGGGTGCACGCGATAGAGGCATTCGGTGGATTTCTCCACCAGGTCATCGATATTTTGGAATGGCCGTAGCGGCTGGTCTCCGGTTGGGTCTACAAAAAGGTCCCAGGGTCGAAGCTGATCCAGCGCAAGTGTTTCTTTTCTGTACCGGTTGAGCTCATCTACAAGAGGTACGATCTCGGTCTTTATAGAATGGTGGAAATTCTCGCAGTCTTGTACCTCATAATCAAAACGCCCCAGTGCTTTGAACTTAAAGTCCCGAAAATTATCAAACCCTGCATTCTGGGCGATGCCATGGCGCATGTCTTTCAGGGAGTCAAACAGGTTGTCCAGTGATCCTGTTTCTTCCAGGAGGCGGGCGTGGATTTTGTGATAGACTTCCTCCCGGTAAATGCGGCTTGGTTCCTCAAGCAGCGAGGAGGCTTTTTGCAGAGTCATTTGCTTACCATCTACTCCTATGGTCATCTCGGAGAAGATTTTAACGTACTCTTTGGACTTCAGTTGGATTTCAGTAGCCAGAGGGATATTTTCCTTCCGGAACAGGTTTACGGCATTGCGAATACTGCGCAAGTGAATATGGTATTGTCCACCCTCAAGGTGCGCAGCGTAGGAACAGGTGACCAGTTTTTGATTGAGTTCGTTTTCAAGCGCTGTGATTTTAGGCGCCAGCTCCTGAACAGCATATTGATACAGGGATTCTGCTTTATCATCGGTGCTGTCCACCGTAATTTTGATATATCGCCAGGAAAAAGCTTCACTGACAACAGCGTCTAGTTCACTTTTGTCTTTTAACCATTGCTCAAGGTCCTGCCTTGAATTGATCTGTCGTTTCAGCAAATCTCTATAATAGGGCTGAAGCTTCGACCAGGTCGTCACCTTAAACTCTTTAGGGACAAATGCTCTTTCGTGTTCTTGCAGAACCGTAGCCGTCTTGGTCATGAGAATCATGATTTAAGGGTGCCGTGACCCGCTATTTTGGTGTCAGCACGCAACGGGAATGATAATTTTCTCACAGTAGTAGTGTTCCCCGGGAACCTCCGTTCGTGAAAATCTCCCTTCAGTGATCGAATGTCGTACCGGGGGGTACATTATAAGAGGGTTTACGCTACTTACTGCTAATTGTTACCCAATCTGAGGAATTTGTTTCCGAAAAGCGCCGAAGAAGTGTCAGGAGGGGCTGCCATACGAATAGACTGTGGCGCAGTGAGGGGAGGGGGGAGACGTTATGCAGAAATCAGTCGGTTTGCTCAAAAGGCAAACCGACTGTATACCCGTCTGTAATGAATAGATGGGTCCGCACAACGCAAGCTGCTGCACATCAATAATTATTGCGAAATAACTCGCCTATTGTTGTGCCAGTCGTTGTTCGTGTTACTCCTCTTCGTCGTTATCTGCCGTATCGCTCAGCAGACCACTTTCGTCGAGGTAGTTAAACCACTTAATTACCTTTTTTATATCACCGTTGAAGACCCTGTCTTGGTCGTAGGTCGGCAATACTTCAGCGAAAAACTCATGTAGTTCCTCGGATTTGGCAGAAGCAGCAGGTGGCGGATTGTCCTCCTGTTGCTGTTTCATGTTTCGGAATACCTTTTTTAACTCCATAGAATCGCCATCATCAGTAAAGATGGAGATGGACTCCAGAGGCGTGAATTGGTGTTTCCGTGAGGATGCGAAACGGCGCTTGCCTGTTTTTACATCCTCTATGATCAGGCCGTTGCTGCGGTTGGCAGCCATTCGGTAAATACCGGATAAGCCACTGACCGCAATTAATTTTTCTAAATTCATATAATGCGTGTCTCCTTTTATTAAGGCTGCAAATTTAACAACAAATATGAGAAAAGCCCTGCTTTAAAAAAAGCTTAAGCTTTTTTCAGAAGACACTGTGCAGAAGGGGGGATTGGGGGGAGGTTAAATGAGGGTAGCAGTTGCAAATTTACATATTATATTGGGTGGATACAATTATCTGTACCAATTATTGAGAGGAATCCAGATTAGAGCGTGTTGGGACTTTGGTCTTCTGGTCGAAAGCTTGCAATTTTTGGGTTAGACGAGGCACGGAAACCGGAGTTTAGCCTTAGCTAAATAGCCTGTCCCGCAGAATTGCGGGAAGGATTTACGGAACGAAGTATAATCAAAAAAGTGTCCCGGTGCACCGGGACAGACGGATTACTAAAGTCCCAACACGCTCTTATTCTTCCTCGTCTTGTTTGGACAAACGCCGCAGCTGACTGGGCAGCAGGCTGATTTTACCCCGGCTGAATCGTTCCAGGCTTAGCGCGGTAACGATGTAGAGCTCCGTGATCCCTGGTACTGGCATAAACATGAGGCTTAAAAACGGTAGAAATCGCGGGAGATCCTTGAGTTGTTCTATCGCGGCTTTGATCTCATTTTCGTCCGGCAGAGGAGTATTGTTATTTGGCCTGAACCGGCGGTGGAGCAAACGGCTCAGCGTAACGGCCATGTCACGGGTTTCGACCGCTTCCATCTTAGCTGCCCGGCCGAGTTTGAGCGTGTTTTCAGCAATGGCTTCCCAAACCAGATGTATCCCTGCTGTACGGGCTTTATAAAAGTGGAGCTGTTCGCCATATTGGAACAGGAAGAGCCCAAGGTTGGCTTTGCTGCCTATGAGGTCATTATCGGTGAGCTGTAGCCGGAAGGCCAGCTCCTGCAACAGTTGGGTTTCCTGAAGGTCAATCTCTGAATCGGCATAAACGGCCATTAATGCAACGTCAAGCAAATAGCGGCGCCCCGTCCAATGCAACGCTTCTGGTATCTGAATATCCCAGGCTGTTGGCCCTGCTTTGATGAGGTTGCGGATGGCATGCTGCTCATTGGGGGTTAGGATACGCGCAGAACGCCGGAACTGCTTAATCAGGAATTTTTCCTGCCGGGTAATTTCCCAGTCCGCATGAATAGCGGCAGCGATGACTTTCAACGTCAGTATCTTTAATTCCTTTAGCTCTTTTTGCAGTGCTGCTGTCCACTCTTGGGAAGGCTGGCCAGAGCGGCTCTCCTCATAGTAAAGCTGAAAGCCGTAAATATCCCAGAATAAGTGACTGTTGATCCCACTACGCCTAAAGTCGAAATAGCTCCGTTTATACTGGACCCGCTCAAACAGGATTTCTTCTACAAAATTGTACGTACTGCCATTCGCAAGCGTGTGCAGTTGCTTGTAATAGCTGCGCAGCGTCCGCCCAAACCGGGCTACCATTTCCCGGTAGGCTTTGCCCTTAGGCTTCTCCTCCATGAGGAAAGCGGCGTAGAGCAGGGTGTCGAGTAAAATGAGTTTGGCTAAATCTGACCGGTGCAAACCCTGTATCTCCCCTTTCCTCGCTTCGAAGGGATAGGCTACCGGAAACCCAAAGGAAATTCCTGAGCGTTGCATGCACTGGTAGAGCGGTTGGTGCAGGCTTTCAAACCGTTGCCCCGTTTGAATGAGTTCCTCTGGCAGTTCCACCTGCGAAGGAGGCCGAATAGGGCGTTTCTGCCGCATGGAGAGGTACTGCTCTAACCAACTCTTGGATTTAAAATTCAGCATACGGCTTTGTAAGGGCTAAAAAATGTTTTGCATCACAAATAATGCATGTAAGTTAGCACTTCCAAAATTATTCGCGTTATGGACTATTCTTCTCTGCCAAAGGTAGAGCTGCACCTACATCTTGATTGCTCGGTTAGTTACGCTCTGGCCCGGCAGTTGCAGCCGGGGTTATCAAAAAAGGAATATGAGGCGACGTTTATTGCTCCACCGAAGTGCAAAGACCTGGCGGATTTTCTCAAACGGGCAGTCAGGGGTTTTGAGCTGCTGCAGTCGCCTCAGGCGCTGCGCATCGCTACCCTTGAGCTTATGGAGGAGCTGAGCTTGGAAAAGGTCATCTACGCTGAAATTAGGTTCGCGCCATTACTGCATACCCGTGGCGGGTTATCCGGAGCAGCGGTGGTGGAATCCGTACTTGAGGCATTGGAAGAAGGGCAGCGGACTCAAAATGTGAAGGCGGGCCTTATCCTGTGTACACTCAGACGATTTAATGCCGCTCAAAGCATGGCCACTGCCCGTCTGGCACAACGCTACTACGGGCAAGGGGTCGTTGGTTTTGATATCGCCGGGGACGAGGCCGGTTTTGAATTGGCGCCGCATATTCCAGCTTTTCAGTACGTACATGAGAAAGGTATCCCGGCAACTGCCCACGCCGGGGAGGCGAGAGGCCCGGAAAGTGTCTTGCAATCCCTGGATCATCTGCACCTGAGCCGTATAGGGCATGGGGTACGTATTACTGAAGATCAGCGGGTACTGGACCGGGTGCAGGAAGCCGGGCTGCACCTGGAAATCTGCCCGACCAGCAATATCCAAACCGATATTTACGATACTTTGCATGGCCACCCTATCGATCAGCTTCTGAAGGCAGGCTTTCCGCTTAGTATCAATACAGATGGCCGGACACTGGTTAATGTCTCTTTGTCCGAAGAGTACCGGCGCATTGCCAGTGCCTTTCACTGGTCGGCGGAGGAGTACCTGCTCACCTTAGGAGCAGCGGTAAATGCGGCCTTCACCACTGAAGAGGTGAAATCAGAACTGCGGAGACAAATCAACTCAGCCTGGCCAAACGACTCATAAACGGACCCCTACGCTTCATTTGGAGATAAAGACGCTTCATCGATAATTAGTGGCAGAACAGTTGAAATAGGTGCACTTTGGAACTATCAATCACCCATAGATTTACTGATGATATTTCTTAAAACACCTACACTAATTATGATTCGCTTTTTACTACTTCCGATTCTTACCCTTCTGGCAGGTACGCTACTGGCTCAGCCTGTACAAACCATAAAAGGAGCTGTTACCGATAAACAGTCTGAAATGCCCATTATTGGGGCAACCATTGAAGTGATGAATTCAGAGCCTGTGAAAGGCACGGTTACTGATTTAGAGGGCCGGTTTTCAATACCCGCTGTGCCTGTAGGCCGGCACCAGGTGCGTGTTTCTTACCTGGGGTACGAAACATTCACTATCCCCAATGTACTGGTTAGAGCGGGTAAACAGACGATCCTTAACCTTAGCTTGCAGGAATCTGTCTTGCAGATGGATGAGGTGGTTGTTACCGCCAAAGTCGAAAAAGGCAAGACACAGAACGAAATGGCGACCATTAGTGCCCGCTCTTTCAATCCGGAGGAAGTGACCCGCTTCTCGGGTGGGCGCAACGACGTCGCCCGCCTTGCTGGTAGCTTTGCCGGCGTTGCTGTGGCCGATGACAGCCGGAACGATATCGTTATCCGGGGCAACTCACCCACCGGTGTGCTCTGGCGCCTTAATGGCATTCCCATTCCCAACCCCAACCACTTCTCCACGCTGGGTACCACGGGTGGGCCGGTCAATGCCCTGAACCCCAACCTGCTCAAAACTTCTGACTTCCTGACTTCGGCTTTTCCAGCTGAATACGGTAACGCGCTGGGCGGTGTCTTCGATGTTGGTTTTCGCAACGGCAACCGCGATGAGCATGAATACATGTTCCAATTGGCTGCTTTCAGTGGTCTGGAGGCCATGGCAGAAGGCCCCCTTTCTAAAGCGAAGAACAGTTCTTACCTCGTGAGCTACCGGCACTCTTTTGTCGGGCTTGCTGATGAACTGGGCATTCCGGTGGGCACTAATGCCACGCCTGATTACCGTGACCTGAGCTTTAACCTGGATTTCGCAAACGGCAAAGCTGGCAAATTTACCTTATTTGGGATTGGCGCCACCAGTGATATTGACTTCCTGGGGGATGAAATTGATGAAGAGGATCTCTTCGCCAGCCCTAATGAAGATGCGTATTCCGATTCTCAGCTGGGGATAATGGGCCTGCGTCACAATATAATCCTTGGCGATAATGCCTATATCCGCACCGTTGTCTCCGCCTCCACCGCCCGTTCGGGGTATGAACAAGATAATTTCCTGGACGATGGTGAGGCTAAGCTGCGGGTCACCGAGGTTAGTGACGTCACTAATACTTATGCTTTATCTTCTTTTCTCAATAAAAAATTCAATACCCGATTTACACTGCGCACCGGTATTCTGGCTGAGCACTATCAACTCGACACCCGGGTAAAGGACCGGGATAACCGTCCGGATAACGATGGCAATGGTGAGCCAGATTGGGTGGTGGTAAGGGACTTCGAAGGCGGTATGACTTTAATGCAGGCATTTGCTCAGGGGGTCTACCGTTTTACTGATAATTTGTCCCTGCAAGCCGGTGTACATGCGCAGTACCTGGATATCAATGAGACCTCTGCCGTGGAGCCCCGGCTGACGCTGAACTGGCAGGTACATGCCAGGCACGCCTTTAGCCTGGGCTACGGGATGCACCACCAAGTGCAGCCGCTTCCGGTTTTCTTTTTCACAGAAGCAGACCCTCAGACTGATGAGCTGGTGCGCTCCAACGAAAGTCTGGACTTCACCCGCAGCAACCACTTTGTAATGGGGTACGATTGGAGCATCGCGCCAAGCTGGCGGGCGAAGGTAGAAACGTACTACCAGGCGATTAGTAATGTGCCGGTACAGCCTTTCCCAAGCAGCTTTTCCATGCTGAATGCTGGTGCTGACTTCGTTTTCCCGGAAACGGGCAGGTTAGTGAATGAAGGCACCGGGACCAACTACGGTCTTGAACTGACCCTCGAAAAGTTCTTTAGTGATGGCTATTATGGTCTGCTCACCGCTTCCTTCTTTGATTCTCAGTATGAAGGCAGTGATGAGGTGGAGCGCAATACGGCCTTCAACAACGGCTATGTGGTCAACTTCCTGGCGGGTAAGGAATTTAAGATTGGCAGGGACAAGCGCAATGCCCTGACATTTGATATGCGCATGAGTAATGCCGGCGGGCGTTACTACACGCCGGTAGATTTGGAAGCGTCGAGAGCAGCGGGTATGGAAGTGTTACAGAAAGACAGGGTATTCAGTGAGCGTTTTGACCCCTATTTCCGCCTTGACCTGAAGTTCGGCTATCAGCTCAACAGCAAAAAAAGACGAATGTCCCAGCAGTTTTTTATTGACTTACAAAACATTACAAACAACGAGAACATCTTTGATTTACGCTACAATCCGGAAACTAACGATGTGGACCGCGTATTGCAGTCAGGCTTTTTTCCGGACATCCTGTACCGCTTGCAGTTCTGAATTCACCTGCGCTTGCGTATCTTTACTACCAGAGCCGGTCCTGGTTCTGGTAGTTTTACAATATTATAACCACCATGAAACAGCAAATTTCGGTAAGGGAGGCCATAGGAATTGACGACCGGCTGCTGCTGTGGATAGGCATCCCAGCGGTCAGCTTTTTCATCCCGTTACTCCTCTTCAACGGTACGCTGGCTAATGGTTTCTTACAGTACCTGCCCAAATGGGGGATATCCTTTCTTTACACGACGAGCTACTGGCTGGTCAGCCGTTATATCTTTATTTACTTCCGGCGGCGCTACACTAGTGCTGCGCATACCACCGAACGATTAGTTTATACCGGTCTGAGTTTGCTGATTGGTTTTGTGGTCATCAATATCCTCCTCTGGCAGATTTGCCATCCAATCATGGACCAGTACCCGGAGCAGAAAGCCGATGATACCGATATGATCGCCGGCTCTTTGATTATCGTTGCCCTGATTAGTACGATTTACGAGTCCATTTACCTTTACCAAAACTGGAAACGCACCTTGCTGGAAACTGAGCAATTGCGCCGCGAACAGGTGGAATCTCAGTTGGAAGGGCTGAAAAACCAGGTCAACCCGCATTTCCTTTTTAATAGTCTGAATACGCTGGCTTGTCTTATACCGGAAGACGAGGGCAAGGCGGTGCATTTTGTGCAGAAACTATCACGTGTCTACCGGTATATCCTGGAGATGAAAGATAAAAAACTGGTGACCCTGGCAGAAGAGTTGAAGTTCCTGCAAGCTTATATCTTTTTAGTGAAAGAACGCTTTGGTGAGAATCTTCAGGTAGAGGTTGACGTGCCGGAAGCTGTCCAATCTCTCCAAATTGTCCCTTTATCCCTCCAAATCCTTTTTGAGAATGCGATCAAGCACAACGTTATTTCTCAGGGCAAGCCCCTGACCATTGCATTGCGGGTGGAAGGGAGTAAGCTGGTGGTGGCTAATAAACTTCAGCCCAAAGCACAGGTCATGCCCGGCACAAGGACCGGCTTGGACAACGTGCGCAACCGCTATCGGTACTTCACCAATGACCCGGTTGCCATCTCTTCAGACAATGGCTGTTTTGAAGTACATCTGCCAATGCTTCAATTCTAATCCTTTTTCCTTAATTTTGGGTTTTTAGATTAAAGCCAGGAGCAGGTAAGCTCCTTGAAATACCTGATTTATGATTTCTGAAAATATGGAAACGGCCCTGAATGAGCAAATTGTGCTGGAGGGCTATGCTTCTCAATTGTACTTATCAATGGCTTCCTGGTGCGACAGCCAGGGGTTGGAAGGCTGTGCTAAATTTATGCACCGCCAGTCGGAAGAAGAGCGCATGCACATGCTGAAAATCTTCTATTACCTTAGCGAGGTGGATGCTTTCGCTAAAACGCCGGGCGTGAATCAGCCTCCCCACAAGTTCGAATCTGTGAGAGCTTTATTTGAAGAGGTGTATCAGCATGAGCAAAAGGTAACAGCTTCCATTCACAAGCTGCTCAAGATTGGTTACGATGAAAACGACCACACTACGCTTAATTTCCTGCAGTGGTATGTCGAAGAACAACGCGAAGAGGAAGCTCTGATGCGTACTATCCTGGATCGCATTAAGCTCATCGGTGATGGTCCGCAAAGCCTGTATTATATTGATCAGGAAATCGAAAAGGTCAATGCGCAGGCTGAGGCTTCTGAGGCTGCAGAAGAATAAAGCAAAGAACCGGTTTCCCGCATGGATGAGCAACCCCTTGATTACTTTGGGACCTTTGAAGAGAGCAGCCGTATCGTGACGGCGAAGCACTTTTTCAGAGCGTCAGAAGCACATCTCTATGCTGCCCGCCTGCGGGAGGCCGGTATACCTCATTATATCTCGAATACCAATATCATGACCGCTCTGCCACTGGGCGGTGGCGGAGATATTGGGCTGCATGTTCGCGCCCAGGATCTGGAAGAAGCCACACGCATTATTGCCCGCCTGGATTTCCAAAAAGAGCAGCAGGAAGAAGGCGACTTCCGCGATGCAGGTCACGATGATATTGAATACCAACGACAGCTTACCGAGGCTTCCTCCGGCGGGGGCTTAAGCCCTTACTGGTATTGGGCACTTGTGTTGATTGCCATCCTGGTGGCGCTACGGGCCTACTTGCGCGCCTCGGGCGCAGTTAATCGGTGGTGGGATTTTTTTTAGATTGTCAGACCACAAACGCCAGTACAAGGTTATCCCTGCACTGGCGTCATCTGGCTTCGCTTGTTTTGGAACGATCTTACCGCACCACTATCTTCTCCACATATACCTTATCTCCCTGCCGTACCTCCAGTAAGTGGGTGCCCTTAGACAGATTGCTCAGGTCCAGTGTCTCATCCGCTTGCCCGTCAAACTGAGGGAGGGATTTCTGTAGCAGCTCCTGACCGTTGATACTCAGTATGCGGAGGGTAGCCGGTATGGCTTCGCCCTTGAAGCGCACCCGCAGTTCACCGCTCGTTGGGTTGGGTGAGGCCCGGAAGCTCTGTAGCTTCAGCGACTGATTCGGGCGTAGTGCTGCGCTTTCTGGCTTGGTGAAAATCTCCACCACACCATTTGCGCCGTCCTGGCCGTACTTTTCGATGGCAGCTTCACCTTTGAGGACATTGATGCGGTCAATATCCTCGGGATTAATATCAAGCTTATCTTCAATGTTCTGTACACCGGGGTATGCCGTGCCATCGAGCACAATCAGTGCCGGCAGGCCATCCGTTCCACTCAGGCGTACAGACGACTTGTCCTGATCAGAAAAGCCGATCGCCTTTAGTGGATCTTCAGGCGTACCTTCTTCACTCTTGTCTTCCTGCTTCGGCAGCCGGAAGGATACAGGGAGGTTGAATTCGACAGCCACGGTTTTGCCGTTCTGCACGCCGGGTATCCAGGTGATCTGCTCCTGCATGAGTCGGGCAATGCGCAGGACCTCTTCGTCCAGTGCCGGAGCGACAGCGCGTGCAATAGCGTATTCCCGGACTTCGCCGGTTGGTGCAATGATCAGCTTGACCACAACGGTACCTTCTGTACCGGCATTCTTTGCAACTTCAGGGTACTTGATGTTTTGGTACACAAATTCGAGCAATCGCTTTTGGGCACACTTTTCCCGGGCTTGTGGCTGCTCCATCTCCTCGCAGCCGGGGAAGCGGGGCATCTCTTCGGACACTTTCAACACTTCACCGTCTGTTGTTGCTTCGGGCGCGGTTTGCCCTGCTTTGTCATCCATTTGGAAGCGGATAGGGAGCTGCAGAGCAACATTCACTTTCCTGCCACGCTGTACGCCGGGCACCCAGGTGATTTCCTGCTGCATCTTTTGGGCTACGCGCAGGACTTCGGCATCAAGGGCGTCGTTGGCTGCGCGGGAAATGCTATAATCTTTAATAGCCCCGTCTTTGCCTATTACGAGCTTAATTACCGGCATGCCTTCAACACCTGCTTCTTTCGCGGCTTTCGGGTAGACCAGGTTTTCGTAGATGTAGAGCAGGAGCTCCTGATTGGCGCAGGCCTGCCGCTTTTCTGCATTGGCGATGTCCTCACAGCCCGGGAACCTTGGCATTTCTTCTACGACCTGGAACACCTCTTCTCCGTCATCGGCGGGGAGCTTGAAACGGAAGGGCAAGGTCATTTTAGCGGCTACTACCTGTCCATTCTCGTCTTTAGCGGGTATCCAGTTGGGTAATTGCCGTATTACAGCAAGCGCGGCATTATCGAGTGATGCGCCAGCGCTTTTCACTACTTCAATATCCGTTACGGCACCTGTTTTGGATACGGTGAAGGCGACGACTGCCATGCCTTCCTGGCCTGCTTCTTTTGCTGCCTGGGGGTACTTTAGGTTTTGTTGAATGAACGCCATAAGTTTCTCCGTCGTGCACTTTTGCTGTGCTTCTTCCAGTTCCAACTGCTCACAACCTTTGAATACCGGCTGTGGTTCGTTGCCCTCGGGCACAGCTGTGCTCGAAGGGTTTGCAGGTGTAGCGGGCAGGGTAAAGGCAAATGCCAGTGCGGCCAGTAAGGGTAGCGTTAGTACGTACCGTAGTAGTTGGTGTCGGTGTGATTTCTTTTTCGTCATCATTAGAATCCGTTTTTTTAATTGTACGTGTGAAAAATGGTTTGCAAGGGCAATCGCTTGTCCGGACTGCGATTGCCGGATCAACAAATGGCCATATGTTGTTTTTTTAGAGTGGTGCAGCACGGCCTCGTCGGCCAGATATTCGTGCACCGTGCGAAGCGCGCGGATATAGAAATAAACGAGCGGGTTGAACCAGAACACTACCCCGAGGATCTCCGCAATTAAAATATCCAGGCTGTGCCATCCATTCATGTGCGCCTGCTCATGGCGGACGATCTTGGCAGCATCTGCTTTCGGGTAGGGGAGGGCATTGCTCCAAAAAAGCCAGCGGAAAAAAGAAAAAGGGGTATGTAGGGTGGGTGTGCTAACTAGGGTATAGTTGGGTTGTTTTTCTTTATTGCTCATGCGATAGAGCTTGAAAACCTGGCCCATACCATACAGGAGCCGGAAGCCGGCTATCGATACCCCCAGCCAGTATATCAACAGAAATAGCTGGCGCCATTCAAACCCGGATACAGTGGCTTCAGTGGTGTTTCCAGTTGGCGCTCCGGTGACGACCACTTCCAGTTGCTGTACGCCAATCGTAATGGGCTGCATGTAGTAGGCGGCTTGCAGCGCTACTCCGGAAGTAGCCTCAGTAGCTGGCCATTCCATAGCAGGCAACAGCAGGCTGATGACAAGGGTAAGCATAAGGTAGGCTCGGTTCCAGCTAAAGAAGGTGGTCCGGCTTAGCACCAGGGCATACAGCAGGTAAAAAAGGCCCCAGCACGCACTAACTTGTAAGATATAGTTGAGCATGGTATTTCGATTTATTCTTCTTCCAGTTTTCCCATCAGGTCATTGAGCTCGCGCAGGCTAAGGTCTTCTTCCTGCACCAGAAAGGAGACCAGCCGGTTCATAGAGCCTCCAAAGTAGTCCTGTACCAGGGTTTGTACAGACTGCCGGCTATATTCTTCTTTTGTGACAGCGGGCTCGTATACAAAGGTGCGGCCGTAAGCGATGTGCTTCAGAAACCCTTTTTTATCGTCAAGGATACGGACCATCGTGGATACGGTACTGTGGGGTGGTTTTTTTAGCCCCAGTTTTTCTACCATGTATTGACGAATATCGCTGACGGTACAGGGCGCAATCTCCCAGATGATTTGCATGATTTCCTCTTCCGCTTTAGTTAGTTTCTTCATCTTGCTTTACTGTTGAAAGTGAATGATTTCTTTTAATTGTTGGGTTATGTCCATGGGCGTCGATAAACTGCTGCAGGGCAAATAGGGCATTACCCTGATACAGGGCAATCTGGGCAGATTTTTTAAAAAAGAACTATTGGTGCTATCGACCTTTGTTAGCCGGGTGAACTAGGCCTGAGCCTTGCTATAGTTGCGTTCCCGTTCGAAATGCTTCCAACTGCGCTCAGCGCAATGGTGTGAAGGCTGTCCAGTTTCAAAACTTCTCCGTAAAAAAGCTTACCGTATCATTGAAGGTCGTTTCTTACTTACAAATTTATAACGTATTTTTTAGTTAAACAACTTTTTTGACTAAAAAATACGTTAATCGACTAATTACACCGTTAAGGATGCAATGCATATAGTTTTTGGTGTACGGACTATGTTTTTTTTCAAAAAAGTTTAATTTTAGGGAAGCAAGCACATTTGAGCTCCACTGGGTAAGCCTGATTGGCGGGCACTGTACCGTTCAACTAAATAACCTTTGAAAACCCCCCACTGCCATGTTTATCTTGCTGCTTTGTTTCCTCACGGCCTTTGCTATGGCTTACTTGTCAGTACCTTATATTATTAAGATCGCCCGCGACCGGAACCTCTGCGAAGAGCCAGGAGTTCGGAGTTCTCATACAATAAGCACACCCGCTTTGGGCGGCATCGGGATCTTTTGCGGCACTATTTTCGCTGTGTTAATGTGGACGCCATTCCAGTATTTTGCCAATCTGCAGTATATCCTTTGCGCATTGCTGTTGATGTTTTTGGTGGGGCTTAAAGACGATTTTGACCCCATTTTGCCCAGAACCAAATTTACTGCGCAGTTTTTTGCTGCCCTCATTATTGTATTACAGGGGGGCATCTTCCTGGAAGGCAGTTACGGCTTGTTTGGGGTGCACGAAATCTGGCATGTAAATGCCTTTCGTGTGGTCACCATTTTAGTATTTATGCTAATTATTAATGGTTTCAATCTTATTGATGGCATTAATGGGTTGGCGGGGAGTATCGGCACCCTTGCCGCGGGTATTTTGGGCGGGTGGTTTTTTTGGGCAGGTCGGATTGAATTATCAGTATTGTCTTTTGCTTTGGTCGGTGCTTGTATTGCCTTTCTAAAGTTCAACTATACCCCGGCCAAAACATTCATGGGCGACTCCGGCTCGTTGGTGATAGGTATTACCTGTGCCATTCTCATTGTTGCATTTATTGATGTAAATCATGGATTGCCGGTCGATAGCCCCTATAAGATGAATAGTGGCCCTGTTTTTGGGATAAGTGTAGCGATTTTGCCCATTTTTGATACCGTCCGGGTCTTTCTGACCCGTATTGTCCGCGGACAGTCCCCTTTTACGCCCGACCGCCGTCATATCCACCACTTGCTCGTAGATTTTGGCTACAGCCATACGATGACGACGACCTTGCTTACCGGCGTCAGTATTGTTTTCATTACCTTGGTCATCGTATTAGATGGTCTTCTGGGCCTTCATGCCCTCTTACTTTTAATCATTAGCCTGGCAACTGCGATGACCTATTACCTGCATTGGGTAGTAGGGCGTTACCGGACTCGAAAAATGACTTTTTAGCTACATGCAAGCAATATTTTGGGTGTTTCTGGGCGGTGGATTAGGAAGCTTAGCCCGGTTTGGGGTTGCCCGGGGCTTGCATGCCTGGAGCCCACAATTTCCTTACGCGACGCTTTTAGCTAATGCAATCAGCTGTATCTTATTGGGGTTTCTGATGGGGCAAACCCTGCGCGGTCAGGTCAGTGAGGAAAGCCAATGGCTCTTGATGACCGGCTTTTGTGGTGGATTTAGTACGTTTAGCACCTTTTCCGGGGAGTCTTTCAGCCTGTTGCAAAGCGGACATTACGGTTTGGCACTATTAAATTTGGGCGGTAGCCTGCTCCTTGGGCTGATTTGTATATATTTGGGGCTACGCCTCAGCGGATAACCAAATTGTAGTTCAACCTTATGGAGCTTACCCACGAAATCCTGGAACGACTAGAACAGCTGGAAGACAAGTACGCCGTCATGGGTCAGGATATCCTGTCTTATCTGGATGGTCTGCTATATGCTGATTATCTCACTTACTGGGACTATATCCACCTCGACACTTTACTAAGTCTTCAAACCCCGGAGACCCCTTTTCCGGATGAGAAAATTTTCATCATCTATCATCAGATTACAGAGCTGTACTTCAAGCTTAGTCTACTGGCTATTGAGCAACTGATAGATACCGAAAATCCTGAGCTGGACTTTTTTAAGCGTCAGGTGGAGCGGGTCAAGCGGTATTTTGACAGCCTGGTGAGCTCTTTTGATATTATGGTAGAGGGCATGGACCGGGACGAATTCCTGAAGTTCAGAATGAGCCTGCTGCCCGCCAGTGGGTTTCAGTCCGTACAGTATCGAAAGATAGAGCTAATAAGCACTGATATGCACCGCCTGGTACATGGCAGTAAGCGACAGGAAGTGCAACCGGACAGCCCCATACAGGATCTTTACGAAAGGTTGTATTGGAAATCAGGTGCTACCGAACTGGCTACGGGCAAGAAAACCCTTACCCTCAAGCAATTTGAACAGAAGTACGCTGAAGAATTCCTGGAACTGGGAGAAGAGATGCGCTATCGTAACCTCTGGCAAGCTTACCTGCGCCTGCCTGAAGCAGACCGGGAAGACGAAGAATTGAAGCAGTTGATGCGCCATTTCGATTTTAACATAGGAGTGCGCTGGCCCCTTTCTCACTTGCGCAGCGCTTTGCGTTACCTGGACGCCAAGCCGCAGGTGATTGAAGCAACAGGCGGGACCAACTGGCAAGACTATCTGCCGCCCCGCAAACAGCGCATCATCTTATTCCCGGACTTGTGGACAAACGAAGAGCTGGAAGCCTGGGGAAAGAGTATTCGATTTTAAGATCCCCTGAGGCTGCGCCGGTGTTTTAGGTCCAGATTGACTAAAATAGCGAGTGACATAAAGAAGAATGGCCCGACTTTATCTGTCTCCACCAAATCATTAATGAGCTGCATGACCGAAATGATGATGATGCATAGCATGGCCATCATAACGATTTGCTTGTCGCGTTGGGATTTGGCGTTGGCGTAGATCGCTTCCCCTCTGATTAGGGCATAGAAAACAAGTGCTAAATAAATAAGCAAGCCTACAATTCCCTGTTCAACGAGTGTCATCAGGTAGTAATTGTGAATACCGGAACGCTCCGGGTTATCACTCACATAAGTCGTAAAACTGGTGACGGTATAAGACTTGTAAAAGAAGTAAAAATTGCCAGGCCCGAATCCAAATAACGGCTCGGCAGCGGTCATATTGAAACCCGCCACCCATCTGTACAGGCGCTCCATCGTTGAAATGTCTTCCATTTGGTAAGTAGCCTGCAACAGGTTGTTAAAGTCCTTGTGCGTCACCGTCGTCTCATAGTTCGGTGCGTAGTCCAGGTACCGGTTGTCCATGACCATGTAGGCAAGCCCTGCAATACTTCCGGCAACGACCAGTGCCAGTGCCCACTTCGTCAACCGCCAGCGAATAACATAATACGCTCCTATTGCTGCAACAACCGATACGTATGCTGCCCGGGTGTACGATAGTTGTATGGCAATGAGTAGTATGGGGAGGCTGAGGGTGATCAACCATCGGGCACGACTGCCTTTGGGGTACCACTGCCGCACGAACCAGACAAAGGGCGTAAAGAGGACAATAATGGCTGCATAAGACACGTGATTGCGGTAAAAGGGAGATAGCACCCAGTGGATTTCCGCAAAGGTAAATCCTTGTGCAGCATGCCTGGCTGTTACCACAAGTATGGTCAGTAGCAAGGGCAGGAAAACGGCCCAGAAGAAGCGTTTGATATCTTTCTCTGTCTTGAGCATGCGCATAGCAAGGAAGAAAAACGGCACCACATACCAGATCTTACCGGCTAAGAACTTAAAGGAGACTATTGGCTGGTGAGATAAGAAAGCACTAATGGCAATCCACCCAATGTGGAGGAACAGAAGAAGTGAAACAGGGTGGATGATGGGGCTTTTATCCAGCCAGGGGCCTTTTCGCAATAAGAGTAGCAGGCTTACCAGCATGAGCCCGACCATCAGAGGTTCTGTGGGCAGGTCCAGCCCTAACCCATTCGTTAACTGCAGCTCGGTCGATAACGGGATACAGATCAACAGTAGGGTGAAAACCGCTCTGATATCAACAAGGGTCAGGAAAATGACCAGGACCAGGGCCGGCACAGCCGCCAGAAAGTACCATGCGCCGGCAATGCCAGTCAGTAAAGAAAGGACAATGAGCACAGAAAAGGTGGTAAACAAGCGCTGTGGCGACTCCTGCTGCTGCCACCAACGCAGCACCCTGCCCGAGAGCGTATTACTATGTTGGCCTGCTTCTTTCAATTATTCTCCTTTGTAGATAGATTTCCAGTCGACATTGCGGTAAGTATCTAAAATGAGAACCCCGATAACGGAAAAAAGAAAAGCAATGGCTACCGCTCCGATCACAATCAGGCTTCTTTTGGGCCGGGATTTGATTAAAGGGACTTCTGCTTCTTCAACCACTACGACGGAGGGGATATTAGAGTTGTAAACAGAAAGCGTTTGCTTTAAGCGCTCTTTGTCTTCACTAAGCGTGGCGTTAGCTTCGATGTACTGCCGGTATAGTGTGCCCACCTCTGCCATACCATTATTAAAGCGCTCCATACGCTGGTTTAAGTTGGTGAACGACTCTTCGAGCCCCCGCACACTGGCGCGGATTTGCACGATGGTGTCCCGGGGCACGCCGGAGGTCTCTTCCAAAGCCTTTAATCGGGCGCGGCTGCGTATGAGTTTAGATTCTGCCTCTGAGAACTGCGTCGTCAGGGCTTCAGACTGCCCTTCGATACTGTAAATACCATACAGCCGCCGCTTCATAATCAGGCTGTCGCTTAGCGTCTTCAGCTGAGCCTCCTTATTCTCGATATTAGTTTGGTAAGATTGGATCGTACGGAGTTGCCCTTCCCGGATTAGTTGCCGGGTCATATCTCCGATTTTACGCCGTGCCGTGTTGGCGATTGCCGCGGAAAGCTTCCGGTCCTCGTCTTCCACACTTAGTTCTATTGCATCCCGTTTGGTCTTCTCTACCTCGTACAGGCTCAAAAATTCGTCCCTGACCTTAAATTCTGCTTTGGACTGTACGGTATCAATGCCGTAGTGCTCGTACAGCTGAAAAGTATCCACCAGAAAATTTATGAGCATTCCGGACTGGGCAATAGTCAGTATCCGGTCAATGTCGTTTTCGTTACCGTAATAGGCAGTCCGTGTTTGCCCATCACCAAATAGGGCATCGGGCTTGGCCTGGTCGGGGCTTACCGCCAGAAACACCGTTGTCCCCTGGTAGTAATTGGGTAGTAAAAGGCTGATCGCAACTGCTCCGATAGCCGTTACCAGACAGACGGTGATGATCTGCTTTTTCCATTGAAAGAGGGTCCGGAGGACCTCTAAAAGGTTGTCTTTCTGTTCCATGTATACTTACTGGTCAAAAAATTTGTGCAAAAGTACGCTCTTTAGTGTGAATTCCCAGCTTTTGGCAGAGCTGGGTGTACGAAAACGATATTGTCCGAATCAATAGCTTGCTGCACGAACCAAGCTTCTATATCTTTTAGTGGCATTAGTGTGCCATTGTCTCCGATCGCGTTGGGGGTATACCCGATATCCAGGAGGTGCCGGGCTGCTTCCTGATGTGGCAAATTGCCCCGCTCAGGGTTGAGGTATTCCATCACAATCGTTGTGGGCTGCTCCTTCAAAAAAACCAGGGCTCCTTTGATAACAGCGGCCTCTCCTCCTTCCACATCGATTTTAATCAGATGAGGTACAACAGCTTCTTTTTTTAAAAAGTCGCTGAGCTGTATTCCTTCTACAACCCTTTCACTGGGCTTGTTGCGGCTAAACCAGTCTTGCCCTTCAAATTGCCCGATGTCTGTTGAATTATACTCTGAATGCAAGGGGTCAAACTCATAAAAAGTGACAGCTTGTCCATCGGCATTGACGGCGGCGTGTAAAGCCAGACAGTTCGAAAGAGCGTTAAGGTTGGCAGAAAGGTGAGAAAAGGTGCTCCGGGCGGCTTCAAAAGCATAAACCTTGCCTTCATTGCCAATCAAAGTGGCCGCCAGAAGGGAAAAATAACCGAAGTGCGCACCGATATCCACAAAGGTACTGCCTGGTCCAAGATGATGAATCATAAACTGAGCCAGCCGAATTTCCGAGTCATGGGTTTTGCCTCCAATCAAATAAAGGTCCGTGCCAGCGGGAAGGGCGACCTGCATGGTCCGTCCAAAAAAAGTAGGAACTGCCTTTAGTTTTTCCTTCTGCGAAAACCGGTAGGTGGTTTCGCGTAAGGCAATGGCGTAGAGATAGCGGGCCGGGGTTGCAAAGAGCCGTTGCCATTTCGTTCCTTTGGCATACCGCTCCACCTCTTCAAGAGCCATTAGTAAACGCTGCTTCATAAATTCACAAATGCTTGAGGGTGCGAAGGTACAAACTCCGGGCTATTGTCCGTGTACAGATGGTTACTTGCTCCAAACATCTCTCTGAACCCTTAAGGTTCCTGTCCCGAATTGCCAGCCCGGAGCCCTGTGATTTGATTGCTGCGCCACACAAATGATAGTGCAAGGAGCCCTCCAACACCCAGGATGATCAAAAAAGACCAGTACCATGCCACATTAACCCAAAGGCTCATACTCCAGGCAACCCCCGATAAAAGTGCCGTTGCTCCTGCTAATTGCCCCCAAACGGACCAGGGGACAGTCAGCTGCAGCCGCTGCCGGGCCACAAAAAGCTCTCCACTGATGATAAATACCTGCGTGGCCAGCGTAGCCATAGCTGCCCCTTCCGCCTTTAGAGAGGGGATCAGCAGCAGATTAAGAGTAAGGTTAATGGCCAGCCCAATGGCAAAGACATAGTTGAGCTGCCGGGTATGGCCACTGGCGACCAGCAGGGTACCAAAAACATAGGTGCCTGCCACGGCCAGATAGCTGCCGCAAAGGTAGAGCAGTATCCGCCCGGAATAAGCCGAGCCACTTTCGTACAGCAACTGCATGATCTCGGTACTGAAGAACCAAACGCTAAGCAGTAAAATGATACCGCTCAGTACGATTAGCTTGAAGCTAAAATATACCAGTGGGGCAATTAGTGACTGCTCTTTCAGCATACGGGAGAGGATGGGCAAGAGCAAACCTGCAAAAAGGAAACCTACCATATTGGCGGCTTCGTATAAACGGTAGGCAGAAGCATACAGGCCGGCTTCCCGCGCGCCATCGGACAGCAACTGCTCGATCATAATACCATCAAGGCGGTAGTAAGCTGACATCAGGAAAATACTTAGGGCGTAAGGAGCACTTGCGCGCAACAGATAGAGTAAAAAAGCAGGCCTGAGCTTAAGGCTGAGCCTGGGCAACCGCCGGAAGACGATGCCCAGTGCCAGCAGTGCGGTAAAGCCCAGGGACGTTGTTTGTGCCCAAACAAACCACTCGATCCGGAAAGGCCCCGGCAGGACATTGCCCCAAAGCAAGAAACCACAAATGAGGATCAGCAGCAGCCGGTCTGTTACGGAAAGCAGGCTGTCGAGGCGGTAGTGCCCCAGCCCGGCTACATTAGACCGCAGATAAAGCACCAGAGAAAATAAAATCTGGTTGAAAGCAATGAACAACAACAGGCTGAAGTGTGGCAGCGTATACCCTGCCCACCAGCCAAAGCCCAGTACCAGCACCAGGTAAATCAGGGACAGCGAGCCTTTGAGCACGATGAAATTCGGAACGTACTTTAGCAGCAGTTGCCGGTGCTGTGCAATATTCCGGCTATTGTAATTCTGTATGCCAAAATCATTAACGATCTGGAATAAAAAGGTAAAGTTGAATAAGGCAAAATAAAGCCCGTAGTCGCTTTCGGAGACGGTATTCTGCACGGTCCGGTCAATACCAAACAGGTAGAAAGGCTTAATCAGCAGGTTGGCTGCAAGCAGGAAGATAATATTAAGGAGAAACTCACGCTTCATAAGTGCAAGTTAAGTCCTTTTACTCGTACCGCAGCGCTTCTATGGGGTCTAAACGGCTTGCCTTCATGGCAGGGTAAATGCCTGACAAGAGCCCGACACCCGTACAGGTGACTATTGCAATCGCCACCCATACCCATGGAAATAAAAAGCTGCCATTAGCAATGATGGCCACTACATTACCTGCCAATACGCCCAGGAAAATACCTACGAGACCACCGATCAGGCTGATGGTGACCGCTTCGGCCAGAAACTGGGTGAGTATGGTACTACGTTTAGCACCGATTGCTTTCGAGATGCCAATCTCCCGGGTTCGTTCCGTCACTGAAACCAGCATGATATTCATCAGCCCGATAGCGGCACCAATGAGCGTAATCAACCCGATACCAACGGCCGCCCAGCGGAAATAAGTGGTATTTTCACGGATGAGCCCGATCAGGCTGTCACTTTTGGTGATTTCAAAATCATTCTCCTGAGCGGCTTCGAGACCCCGGATGTTACGGAAAACCGCAGTAGCATAATCCGTCCCAATATCAATTTGATTGGCATCGTTCACCGCTACCATGAGGTTGTAGTTGGTGCGGCGGCTGCCATAGTATCGTTTGCCGGTCTGTAGCGGGATGAGCACGCGCCGGTCTTCATTCCCACCCATGCTTGAGCCCTTGGATTGCATTGCGCCCACCACTTTGAGTTTGATATTGCCCGCGTGGACGTACTGCCCAACGGCTTTCTCTGGCTGTCCCTTGAACAGTTCGTCAACAACCTCTGCACCGATGATGGCAATAAATCCACCTCGGATAGCTTCCAGGTAGGTGAAGTTACGGCCTGCGGCGAGTTCAAAGCCTTTAGATTCCAGGTAGTTTTCGTCAATACCAAAGAGCCCGACGTTAGGGTTGGTTTTATCATCAGCCTGCTTGATCGTCGCCGTACCTGAGCAGCGAAGGGATACCGAAACCCGCGCTGGAAAGTCATAGGCTTCTTTGAAGGCCAGTGACTGATCGTAGGAAATGGGTTCGCCGATCTTATTGCGCCGGCCACCCCGATGCCCGCGTACGCCTTCTCCTCTGGGCTCCACGTCAAAGGTATTGGCGCCCAGGTTAGACAGGTTGTCGCTCAAAGAGTTGATACCTACGTCGATCGCCGTAAGGATACCAACCAGTGCCATAATGCCAAAGGCAATGATCATCAGGGTCAGAATAGCTCGCAGCCAGTTGGACCGGACGGTGCGCAGGGCAAGGATGATGTTTTCGCGTAGGCTCATGATGGTGGCTTCATTTTTCCAAATTCGAAAGTAGTGCTTTTCTTGGGAAGGGCGGAATAACTTCGATGAACGGGGGCTGGGGGGGGATGAGTTTTTGAGTAGTCGGGCAGGGTTGCAGTTCTGGAGTCGGCAGTCGGCAGTCTTGGAGTCGGGAGTGGGGTAGTGGGGTAGTCGGGCAGTCATGCAGTTCTGTAGTTGGCAGTGGGGTAGTCTTGCAGTCGGGAGTCTTGCAGTGGTGTAGTTGGTAGTCGGGTAGTCTTGGAGTCGGGCAGTTCTTCAGTCGGCAGTCATGCAGTTCTGTAGTTGGCAGTTGGGTAGTCTTGCAGTCGGCAGTTGGGTAGTCTTGCAGTCGGCAGTCTTGCAGTCGGCAGTCTTGCAGTCTTGGAGTCGGCAGTGGGGTAGTTTTGTAGTCGGGTAGTGTGGGCTAGAGGCCGCCGGGGAAGTTGGGGGACTTTTTCAGGTCGCTGCTGTTGTAGATCGCGCCGGAGGAGGTGTTGGTTAAATCGATTAGGGGGATTCGGTAACTGGGGCAGTAGAGGCCTTCGGTGATTTCCTTTGGGGTGGTAAGGGAAAGGTCTAGTTTGTACGAGCCAGGGGAGAGTGGATGGAGTTGGTAAATAGCAGATTCGTAACCGACATAGAGGACATTGAGGGTTAGCCCGGTATTTGGAGGAAGCATGAGGGTGTAGCGACCATCAAAGCCTGCTTCTGTACCTCTGAGCAGGATATCGTTTTGATAAGCGGCGATACTGCCAAAAAGGAGCGGCTCTCCGGAGGGTAGGTAGGCTGTGCCTTGCAATACGATTGTGGAATCTGGTACAGTGGGGCTAACCGCTTCGATGGGCATGGGTTCAGCCTGTATTATAGATTCAGTAGCGGCGCAACCTGACAATAATATGGCGAGCGCAGCAAAGTAAAGAAAGTAGCGTTTCATAGCTCTGGCATTTATTATTATGAAATACGCAGACCGCCCATGAGGAGTTCTACGACCTCGGCTTCTACGGCTTCGGCAGAGAGGGATTTGCCGCTCTGAAACCAATCGTAGAGCCAGCGCACGGAGGAGAACAGCGTGTAGAGCATGATGTTGGGGTCTATGCGGCGGAAGGCACCACTTTTCATGCCGGCTTTGAGGATTTTGCGGAAGCGCTGCTCATAGTCTTTACGCAGGGTTTCGAATTCAGTGAAATAAGGCTCATTGAGGTGGCGCCATTCGTCGTTGAAGGCGGTGACTGAGGTGGCGTCCTCCATGGCTGTGCGGATATGCAGGGCCAGCAGGGCGCGGACCTGTTCGGGCGGGGCAGCGCCGGACTGTTCCACCTCCTCCATACCGGAAAGGAACCGCCGGGCATTATCGAAGCAGATATTCCGCAGGATCTCCTCCTTAGAAGCAATGTGGTTATACAGGCTGGATGCCTTTAGATTGACCGCTTCGGCCAGGTCGCGCATAGAAGTGGCGGAGTAGCCTTTATCGCGGAAAAGCTGTGCCGCTGCTTCCTGGATAATATCCTTTTTTGTCTTTTTCGTGGCTTCTGTCATGGGGCTAAATTAACTGTCATAATCAACGGCAACCCGGTCGGTTTTGGGGTGCGACTGGCAGGTAAGAATATAGCCTGCAGCCAGTTCGTCCGGCTCAAGCGCATAATTGACATCCATTTCCACCTCGCCAGCGGTCAGCTTGGCGCGGCAGGTACTGCAAACGCCGCCCTTACAGGCATAAGGCAAGTCGGCACCGGCCTTAAGCGCACCATCCAGGAGCGACTCCGCATCGGAAGCCAGTGGGAATTCTACCGTGGTGCCGTCCAGAGTGATGGCGACCATAGCTTCTATTTTTGGGCCACTAGGTGCAGGTTTGGATTTTGGTGCCGCGACTTGTCCACTACCCGTATTAAAGAGTTCGAAGTGTACTTTTTTTGTGTCCACGCCATGAGCGCTCAAGGTTTTACGGATACCTTCAATCATAGGCAGTGGGCCACAGAGGAAATAGTCGTCCACCTCAGCCGGGTCGATTAGTTTGTCACAAATCGTGGCACATTTATCAGCAGTGATCCGCCCGCTCAACAAGGGGCTGCCCAGTTTTTCCCGGCTTAAAACATGGTAAATGCGCAGCCTGCCCATGTTCTGGTTCTTCAGTCCCTCAATTTCTTCCCGGAAGATGATGCTGTCCACCATCCGGTTGCCATAAAATAGGGTGAAGGTGCTTTGCGGCTCCTGTTCAAGCACGGTCTTCATAATCGACATAATCGGCGTGATGCCTGAGCCGGCTGCAAAAGCGACATACTGTTTAGCCTGCGCCTGATCCGGGTCAGCGGTGAATCGCCCCATTGGTGTCATGACTTCCAGTTCATCGCCTGCTTGCAGTCTATCATTGGCATAGGTGGAAAAACGGCCCTCCGGCACTTTCTTTACAGCTACCCGGAGCCCCTCTGCCGGCGTACTGCAAATAGAGTAGGAGCGGCGCACCTCCTCGCCATTGATCTCGGCCTTGAGCGTCAGGTATTGCCCGGGCAGAAACCGATAGTCAGGCTGCAGGTTTTCCGGTACTTCGAAGGCAATGGATACACTGTCCTCCGTCTCGGGGCGCACTTCGCGGATCTTCAGGGGATGGAACTTTGGCATTTTTGGTCAAGTCTTTTCTATTAGCAACGATACGAATGAACGTTCGTTTGCAAATATAGGAAAAAGCTTGGTAAGCGCTGCCTGTGTTGGCTGGCTGGGGCGAATTGCGGTAGGGAAACAAAGGATTTCCCGCTTTCCAGGATTCTTTTAGCTTGCGGGGAGAGGCGGGGGAAGTATCGTTGGAAGGTGTGCCTCCGGGGGTGTTGTGGCTTAGGGTTACTAAGAATAAGCAAGCCATCAATATTTTGCGGCTGATAGTCGGGCGATGAGCGGCTCAAAAGTCCCGTTTTGCAGTGTGCCTTACCTACTGAGGCAGGACTTTAGTACTAGTGCTGTACAGCATGAGTTAACTTAGCATTGTTGCGTGCCATTGGTTAAATCCACACTCTCGAACATGAAAAAGACAAAATACGCTCACTCCCTGTTACCCCTGCTACTTGCAGTGACTGTAGTTTCGCTCAAAGCACAGGATTACACGCCCTTAGTCATAGAGCAAGCCACCTGGCAGATCATCGCGATAGATGGAAATGTTTACACCCCCTTTGGCTATACTATTGAGGGGGATACCACAATTGAGTCGGTAGCGGTACAAGAAAGTTTATTATTTGGATTTGTTCCCGGATACCTTCTCAGTCGATTACGCTATTGAAGACCGATGGCTTTTTGGGGTCCTGCGGGAAGATACCGCTGCCCGCAAAGTCTACACGATTATATTCGATGAAACATGGGGCGATTTCTGCACCATTGGTAGTGAGATTGAACTCTATGATTTTTCAAAAGGCATTGGAGATACGATTAGCAATTGTTTGACTTTTCCTGACATAGAATACCAATATATCATTGATGCTATCGATCAGGAGGAAGTATGGGGGCTTAACCGGACTCACATTCAAACCTCACAGTACGGCATTGAAGAATCGCTCATTGAAGGCATTGGATACTCCGGCGGCCTTTTTGTTGCAGCAATTTATTTACCTACTACCGCCGATCGGGGGGTGATCCTTTATGATTATTGTGTGGGATCTACTGCGGACTGTGGGTTGCTCAGCAGCACGGCTTCTGAAAAGATGCTGCCGGTAGTCCGGGTATTCCCCAATCCGGTAAGACAGGGAGCGCCACTGTGGCTCGAAAAGCCAAAAGGCACCTCCTCTTACCAGGTTGTAGAATTGGTGGATGCTATGGGCAGGGTGCGTATCCGTCAGGCGTACACGCCCGCTGATGGGCGCCCATACCTTTCGACCACCGGATTAGCTCCCGGCTTTTATGTGTTGCAGTTCCGTAGCAAAGACGGGCATCTTTTGCAGGTTGAAAAAGTTGTCATAGAGTAGAGAAGGGGAATGGATGAAAGAGGTACGCTTGTATTGTATCAAGCCTTGCGCGCCGCTCTAAGCTCAACGCTCACTAAGGCCATCACCACCAAAACTTCTCCGACAAAATAAGACACGCCCAGCCAGGTCAGGGTGTCAAAGCGGTACACCACCAGCCCCAGGGTAGCCGCGCAGTAAAGCGTATTTGCTATAGCAATAGCTTTCAAAAACGGTGCCCCGCCATCCCGTACCCGCCAGAAGCAAGTGAGGGAGTAGAGCGCAAAACAGGCCGCAATACCCGCCAGGATATAGAGAAGGTGCGCAGGCATGCCAAACAGGGATTCATACCGGGCGAGGACCTGACTGAGCAGTAAGGCGGTTAGGATGGCGCCAATGCCGTCGATCAGGAAAAGCCTTCTGTAGGATAACTGACGGTTCATCTTGTACTGAATTTAAACTGGTGAATAATACGGGCAAAATAGAGGATTAACCTCTGCCAGCATTTGACCAAAGTCAAAAAATCACCTTTGGGCCCGCACCCGGCTCAGGGTTTCCTGTGTAATGCCTAGGTAGGAGGCGATATGGCCCAGGCTCAATCGCTGCGTAATGTCCGGATGGCGCTTAAGCAAATGTGTATAACGCTCCCGTGCCGTGCAGAAGGCTCTTTCTTCCAGGCGTTCCACCAGGTCGATGTACAGGTACTGAGTGAACTGTCGGGCCAGTCGTTCCAGGTGTGGGTTTTGGGCAAGGAAGGATTCCAGGGACCGGTAGTCCAGGACTATGACCACCGAGGACTCGAGCGCTTCGATACAGTAACGGCTTTGGGTGCCCCGGATGATGCTGTCAGCTGCACCTACGATGCCGTATTCCAATGCAAAATGAGCGGTAACATCCCTTTCCTCGACGTAGTAAAAAGACCGCAGGGCACCAGATTGGACGAGGAAGAGGTTGTAGCAAGTCGTCCCAGCACTTTGGAGCAGTGCCCCCTTCTCATAACTGGCAGGCTTAGAGATCGGTTCAAACCGGGTCAGGACTTCTTCGAAAAATGCTTTCATAAAGGGGGTATCCAGGCAGCGATTGGGAAAGGTACGGTGTTTTCCCCGTTTCCGTGCTGTATCGGGGCAGCAGACCTTGCAATGGGGAGAACGCAAAAAAGTGTACCCTTCCTAATTTGAAAGATACACTTTTTCGGACCAGCAAGCCCCTGCTATATTTTACAAGCTCCCTACGTGGCGGGTCAGCTTGCTCTTCAGGTTAGAAGCTTTATTCGAGTGCCAGGTGCCACGCTTTGCCAGCCGGTCTACCATACTGATGACCTTAGGCAGGAACTTCTCTGCTTCTGCCTTCTCCTCCATTTCGCGGAGCTGGCGGATTGAAGTCCGTGTGGTCTTCTTATAGTAGCGGTTGTGTACGCGGCGCTTCGCTTCCTGGCGCATGCGCTTCTTCGATGATTGGTGATTAGCCATTACTTTATGATATTTACATGCTTTTTCAAAAGGAGACGCAAATTTAAGGCTTCTTTTTTAGACTTACTAGCCTCGCTCGGATTTTATTATATCTGCGCTGTTGTTTTGGCTAAGCAACGGACTTTGCCAAACAATCGACCGGCTCAGGCATGTCATTCCAAATCATAGTGGTATCTTTGGGGCTCCTCTAGCAATGAAGATTTATCAAAAAGCGAAAATGACACTATGAGAAAAGCTTTACTGTTGCTTCCTGTTATGTTTTTTGCAGCCCTGACCCTGTCACAGGCACAAGTTTGGTTGGAGATAGGAGCTAAAGGCATGATGGGCATGACCGGACTGGCAAACGCTAATATTAACGCAGACCCGGAGCATGACAGTTCTTTGGGTTTTGCTACGTCGCTGGGTGGCGTTGCGAACCTCAACTTTGGCGATTACCATGGCCTGACGTTTGAAGTACTGGGTGCAGATTACAGCCACTCCATGACCTACCGGGGCCCCGATGGCAACCGCACTGTCAATATGGAATGGGAAAGCATCGACGCTTACCTGTTGTACCGGTTTTTTCGTAGCAATGGTGCCTTTGCGGAGTTAGGTGGTAAGGCAACCTACCTGCGTGGTGCGCAGCAGTCGTTGGGCACCGACTGGTCTGATGTGTCGGATAAGTACACGGACCGCTACTGGTCAGGGTGCTTCGGAGTTGGCGGATTCGTGACCGCGAATAAGGTACTGACGGTCAAGACCGGCCTGCGCGCAGAGTATGCTTTTACCGACCTAATGTCAGCAGCGGGACAGGGAGAAAACTATCCGACTAATTACAAAAGCTACGATCAGTATGAAGAAACGCGTCCCTTTCGGGTGGGCTTCTACATGGAAGTCACCTTTGGTGTCGGGGGGCTGGCCCAGGCGCAGTGCGGTGCCCGTGGTGTCATATTTGGCACAGGATATAATTAGTTTTAATAGTGCACAGTGTACTAGTACTTAAGTACGATAACCTTATTTCCATTAAAATAAAGCAAGTCAAGGGTAAATAATATGCCCTGGACTTGCTTTTGTATAAAAGCCCTGTTTACTTAGAGCTTGTTTGGAGCGGGTTCCGCGAACGATCCCTGCTGCCAGGTGTTTTCGAACAAAAAGCATAATCCGTAACTAAAGCAGCGATGAACGATTTCTCATTTATAGCAAATGCCCACCCTTCGTACATTGATTCTATGTACCAGCAATACCTGGAGGACCCGGATCAGGTGGAAGAGACCTGGCGGGCTTTTTTCAAGGGTTTTGATTACGCCGCCACAACTACCAACGGCCATACTGAAGGGGCTACTGCGGTTTCTTCAGAAGCCCTCGACAAAGAATTCAAGGTGCTGGCACTGATTAAGGCTTTCCGCAACCGCGGTCACCTCTTGTCTACCACCAACCCCATCCGGCAGCGCCGCGACCGGCACCCCAACCTGCTGCTCGAAGACTTTGGACTGTCTGATGCCGACCGGGAGCTCACTTTTGATGCCGGGCGCGAAGTCGGTCTGGGCAAAACGACTTTACAGCAGATCATCGACCACATGCGCAAGGTGTACTGTGGCAATATTGGCATTGAGTACCACCATATTCAGGACCGCGAAAAGCGCCGGTGGATTCGTGCCAGAATTGAAGACCTGGAACCGGATACCAGCTATGGCTTTGGGGACGAGCAAAAGCGCCGTATTCTGGAAAAACTTAACGGTGCAGTCGTTTTTGAGAAATTTCTTCACACCAAGTATGTTGGACAGAAGCGTTTCTCTCTGGAAGGCGGCGAGAATACCATCGTAGCCCTGGACGGCATAATCAATAAAGGTGCCGAACTAGGGGTTCAGGAGTTTCTAATCGGTATGGCGCACCGGGGCCGCCTGAACGTGCTGGTCAATATCATGGGCAAGACTTATGCCCAGATTTTCAACGAATTTGAAGGCACGGCCGTGCCTGATCTCAGTTTTGGTGACGGAGACGTGAAGTACCACCTTGGGTTTTCTTCTCAGGTAGAGACCACTTCGGGTAAAAATGTACACCTCAAACTGGTTCCTAACCCTTCTCACCTTGAGTCGGTTGACCCGGTGGTGGAGGGCTTTGCCCGCGCCAAAGCCGACATTCTGTACAATAGTGACTACGACCAGATCCTGCCCATCCTAATTCATGGAGATGCAGCGCTTGCCGGACAGGGTATCACCTACGAAACGGTTCAGATGAGTAAGCTGGGCGGCTACTACACCGGAGGTACCATCCATTTTGTTATCAACAACCAAATCGGCTTTACCACCGATTTTGACGATGCGCGGTCTTCTACCTACAGTACAGGTGTAGCCAATGTTGTACAGGCGCCTGTTTTCCATGTCAATGGTGATGATCCGGAGGCAGTTTTGTTTGCCACCGAGTTTGCAATTGAATACCGGCAAAAATTTAACAATGATGTCTTCATTGACATGGTTTGTTACCGGAAGCACGGGCACAATGAAGGGGATGACCCTAAGTTCACGCAGCCGGAAATGTATGATATCATCAACAACCACCCCGACCCGCGCGAAGTGTACAACAAGCGGCTTGTGGAACGGGGGGACGTCGATAAGCAACTGGCAGAGGAGATGGAAGATTCCTTTTGGCAACTGTTGCAGGAGCGCCTGGACGATGTGCGGGAAAATCCACTGCCATACGAATATCAGGAGCCGGAACAAGCCTGGAGAGAGCTGAAAAAAACGACCTCTCCTGAAGATTACCGGGAGTCGCCGGATACGGGCATCGATCGCAAAAAAGTAGACCATCTCATTGAGCACCTGACTTCTTTACCGGAGGGCTTTACGCCGCTGAGCAAAGTCAAGCGCCTAATGAAGGGCAAAAATAAACTACTGGCAGAGAATAAGCTGGACTGGGCTATGGGAGAACTCCTGGCTTACGGTAGCATACTGATGGAGGGCAAAGATGTACGGATGAGCGGGCAGGATGTCCGCCGGGGCACTTTCTCCCACCGGCACGCGGTGGCTTATGACGCCAAGACTTACGAGCCGATCAACCGCCTGGACGGTATAAAGGAAGAGCAGGGTAAGTTCCGCATCTTCAATTCCCTGCTCTCCGAGTTTGCGGTACTGGGTTTTGAGTATGGCTACACCCTGGCTTCACCGGACAATCTGGTGCTCTGGGAGGCTCAGTTTGGGGACTTCTACAACGGTGCACAGACGATAATAGACCAATATATCTCAGCTGCTGAAAGTAAATGGCGGCGCATGAGTGGCCTTGTGCTACTATTGCCGCATGGTTACGAAGGGCAGGGGCCAGAGCACTCAAGCGCCCGTCTGGAGCGATTCTTGCAGGCTTGCGCCGAGTTCAATATGACAGTAGCGAATGTAACCAAGCCGGCGAATTTCTTCCACCTGCTGCGGCGGCAGTTAGCACGCCCGTTCCGTAAGCCACTCGTGGTCATGTCGCCCAAGTCTTTGTTGCGCCATCCGGAGTGTGTTTCCGATGTAAGTGAATTTGAAACCGGCAACCGCTTCCAGGAAGTCCTGGACGATCCGTTTATCGGGCCGCGTAGTGGAAAGAATGTCAAACGCCTCCTCCTGTGCAGCGGTAAGATCTACTACGACCTGATGCAAAAGCAACGGGAAGACGACCGCAAAGATGTCGCCATTGTCCGCCTTGAGCAGCTCTACCCCCTGCCGGATGAGCAACTGCAGGCTATTTTCGAACGCTATCCTAATGCAGCACTATTCTGGGTGCAGGAAGAGCCTTCTAATATGGGGGCCTGGCAGTACATCCACTCTATCTTCCTGGCAAAGGAAGTGATGGTAGATACCGAGATCAAGCATATCGCACGAAAGGCAAGCGCCTCTACCGCTACGGGCTTCAAGGCAGTACACGATCAACAACAACAACGCATTGTCAACCTGGCTTTTGGCGAGGAGTAGGTGTGTCGCTTAAGTAAATAAGTTTTGATAAGCCGCTCTCGGAGTTCCGGGGGCGGCTTTGTCGTTTTGCCTGCCTGACTTTTTCACCTTTAGGGTTCAGCGAAGAATAACTTCCCCATTTGATACGGCTCTTTTTACCCCAGCCTTCGTTGCTTACACCGCCTGCCTTAGTACCTAAGTACGGTCTCCGGTGGCCAAAGCCCACAGGCGACGAGACACGGGCAGTGTCAATTACGTAGTTAGCAGCCTGTCGGAGAGGCGCTCAATGGTCTGCGAACGGCAAATATTATTCTACACTTCGTTGCTCATCAGTCACGTAGCTCAGGCTATGTTCCTTCTTCGCGCCTTGTTCAGAACAATATTTGCTCGCTCTCGCCGCATCAGCACATCTCCGACAGGCTGCAGGCTATGCTCGTTCTTCGCGCCTTGCCTGGTGCAAAATAGCTCGCCTGAAATGAAGACCTTATTTTTCGCTGAACCCTTAGCAAAATGAGCAGAACTTCCCAAAGCCGATATCGACCCGGTTACCCGTAGGAATATAAAAGGGTTATCGTCTGTTAGCCATTGTGAGACTATAATTATTTTTCCGCTTTAAATAAATCCACTATTATGGGCTTCAGTATATCCCCTAATCTACTTTTGTTTTTTTAATCCAATTCTCAATTTCTGATTCATCAGTCATAATATCAATGCTGACTTTCTTTTCTATAGGTTCATTTTCTTGAAATTTTTTCGACTTTTCCTCCCAGCTTAAACCCGTAATTTCTTTACCAATTTCTAGTTTATCTATTTCTTCGTCATACTCGATATCAGTATCATCATAGTATATATTTTCCTCAGGTATAACAATGCCTCCTCTGCTCAGAATCATAGCATCTCGTACATTGACTTGCAGCATTGATCATTTATCCAGCACAACCCCTTTGAGGGACGCTCTCTTGTGTACTCTTTCGACCGCTTCCTTAATGGTCAGTGTCTTCATCTCCCTGAGCTTTAAATTTACGTTCAATGTAGAGGTTTCTCTTTTTATGCTTTCTAAGGTTCTTTTCATTTTTATTGTTGTCCCATTCGAATTTCATAGAGGAGTAAACAGTTGTCGATCATTTTTAAAGATACTGATATTTTTCAGTTTGCCCAATATAAGGGTCGGCTTGGTGTGTATAACAAATTGCACAAAACAGAAAGTGACCACCGGCTATCAATACTAGGGGGCAACCCTCTGCATTTAAGCGCGATAGCTGCTGGGGTAGAGCTTCCCGCTCTGCTCCAGCTTATCCACGAATGCTGCCAGGCTATTCAAGTAGTGCAATTTGTTATGCACACGTCGGCTTGGTAAACAAATGAATACAAGAATCGATATAAGTTTCTGGATGACCTCAAACAACTATTTGGCGCCCTCAGGGGGAAAGCCTAAATTCAGCTAATTAAATCAATACTCATGTCCATCGCTCAGCGCATCCTGCAATTCAACCGCTCCCTGCAGCCCAACTGGCAATTGCCACCACATGCCGACCTGCTTTATCCCTTCGATGGAGAAGAGACCTGGCGCGCTATGGAGCAGTTTTACGGCAAGTATTACGATGATGACCGCCCGCGCATTGCCATCTTTGGCATCAATCCGGGCCGTTTTGGAGCCGGTGTCACCGGAGTCCCCTTTACCGACCCCATCCGCATGGAGGAGGTCTGCGGCATTCCGAATGCTTTTCACAAAAAGCCGGAGCTGTCGTCCGACTTTGTTTATCGTTTCATCGACAACTGGGGCGGGGCGGAAGCTTTCTACGAGCATTTCTACATCACCTCCCTCTGCCCCCTGGGCTTTACCCGCGATGGCAAAAACTACAATTTCTACGATGACAAAAAGCTGGAGCGGGCGGTGGAGCCCCACATCATCCACAACATCCAATCGCAGCTCGACCTGGGCGTGACCAACAAAGTCGCCCTCGTCATGGGCGTGGGCAAAAACTGGAAGTACTTCGAGCCGCTCAACGAAAAGCACGGCTTCTTTGAGGAGCTGAAACCATTGCCGCACCCGCGCTGGGTCATGCAGTACCGGCGCAAACGGCTGGAGGATTTTCTGGAAGATTATCAGGAGGCGCTGGAGTGGGCGGTTAGGAAGGCGAAAACTTAAGTATGAATTATCTGTAAAAGAGGATATGCGTGAAAAAAAACAAATCATTCAGGACAGCAGCACTAGCTCTTCGGATACGGGCAATGCCGGCACCCACTCTCACAACAGTACCCCCGCTTGAGGTGAGACCAGCTCGTCATCACCAACATCCCGTTTTCCATGTAGTAGTCGATGCCCTCCACGGGCCTGCCTGACCTTTTGTGATCCGGCGCAGTATTGGGTCTTTTGCCGGCTTTGAAGTCTGCCACAAACTGTTCGATTTGCTCCTGTACCTGCGCTTTTAGGCAGGCAGGGCAAAGACAACCCCTTGCTCCTTCGATAGGGGCGATAGCGGGCAGCTTATGGCACCAGCAGGCAGTGGCGTTTTCCACCTGACAGTCAAAGACGGTATTGCAATTTGGGCAGGTCTGCTTCACGGTTCCGGTTTTACGCCGCAAAACTACCTACTTTTTACCAAAGTGCCGGATGTTGTACGTGAAGTTGAGCATCACATACCGTTGCAACACTTCGGTCTGCACATCCTCAATAAACACATCCGTGACGTTCCGGCTGATACTGTTGTTTTGCCCCAGGATATCGAAGACACTCAGGCTGATTTCAGCCTTGTCATCCAGGATTTTTTTGCCCGCCTCCGCATTCCACAGCCAGAAATTTTGGTTGAAGCCTTCCGACAGTCCGTCAAACAGCTGATGGTTCACGCTGCTGCGCAGTACCCAGCCGTTGCCGATCAGGAAGTTGACCCCCAGCCGGGTGGACTGATTGAGGAAGTTGTTGTCCAGGGCTGTATTCAGGCTGTTGCGCACCCGGTTGTAGCTGGTCTGGGAAGACAGCGTAAAGTCCACTCGTTCGCTAATATTGCTGCTTAGCGTGGTGTTGAGGGAAGAGCCGATGTTGTTGGCGTAGTTCAGGTTATCGTTGATAAGGCCCGGGATACGCTGATAGGTACCCCCAACGCTAAAGTTCAGATTGGACTTGATAGCCGACAGAGGGAAGCCGTAAGTCGTGAAGGCGCGGGCATTCCAGTAGCCATCGAGGTTGACCGGCTGCCGGAGCTGTGCGCCCAGTTGCAGGAAGATGCCGGGTCGGACCATCACGTTTTGATCGGCAGTGAAGGTGCTGTTGCCGATGTAGTTTTGCGTGTACTGTGCAGAAAGCAATATGTAAAACACTGAAGCCTTGTCGGTATTCGTTTTGGAATAGCGGGCAAATACCCGGTGGGTGTAGTCCTGCTGCAGATCAGCATTACCCGTTGACAATTGCAATGGGTTGCTGTTGTCAATCACTTCCTGCAGTTGGCGGAGAGAAGGGGGAGCCGTCCGCCCGAAGTAGCCGGCACGCAGATTGGCATCTTTGGAAAACTGGTACCGCATGAAAAGACGCGGCAGGAAGTTAAAAAAGCGCCGGTCAATGGCTTCCGGTGCCGGGAAGACCTGATCCCCGCTAAGCTGTGCCCACTGCGCCACGATATTGCCGTTGAAGATCAGCTCCTTATCGCGGAAACGCAGCCCCACGCTGCCCTCCTGCGTCCGGTAGGTGGTCTCAAAGATATTGGACAGCAATGGATTGAGATCAGAAAATTCGCCATCCGCTGCCCGGTCGAAAGTCTCCTGCTCCCCATCCGTATTTTGCTGACTGGCTTCTGCACCAAATTGGAGCTGGGCTTTTTCGCCCACCGGTTCGCTGTAGCGCACACTTGCGCTGTGGGTCCATCCCGTTTCATTCAGCCCGGCAAACTGATCGAGGTTTTCGGTGAAGGCGGTGTCCTGCAGGAAACGATTTTCAGATGCCAGGAAGCGCTCGCCTTCCTGTTGATTGTAGTTGGTGCCAATATTGAGGGAAATGGTCCGCCCGCGTTTGGCAAAGCGGTGGCGGTAGTTGAGACTGTTGGAAAAGTTGATTGCATTCAGGTTAGTCTGCAAATCGAAGTCTGTACTGCTGAGCAGCAAGTTTTGCAGAAGCGTCTCCCCGTTGGTCTGTTCCTGCCCATCGCTCTGCTGTAGACTAAGGCGGGGGCGGATGCTGATGGTGTTATTCCGGTCGATTTCGTATTCCACCTGAGCATTCAGCCGGTGATTGGTGGTGCGGTTATCGGCCAGGTTTTCCTCGCTGTAGGTTTGCCCCAACAGCCTATCGCTCAGAAAGTCCTGGAAGATGACAGACCGGGCGTTATTCTCAGTTTGGTTGAAAAAATAGCTGACGTTGGTCTCCACCTTATCGGCCCATTTGTCGGTGTAGTTTAGGCCCAGGGCATGGGTGGTAGCAATGCCGTTTAGGGTATTCACCAGGAAATCGCTGGGATCAGCGCCCCCGCCTCCCCGCCGTCCGCCCCGCCGACTACCGGAGCTGCCAAAGAGCCCGGAGAGGTCTTCCCCGGCAAAGTTCTGCTGATTGATATTGTTGGTCTGCCCGATGATGGACAGACGGGTGTCCCCTTTCAGGATATTGATGTTGCCGCCGGCGCGGTAGAGACCTTCCTCGCCAATGCCTGCATATACCTTTCCAAATTCGCCCTGCCGCTTGCCAGGCTTGGTGATGATGTTAATGGCCTTGGTGGTCTCCCCACTATTGAACCCGCTGAACCGGTCCTGTTCGCTTTGCTGATCGAAGACCTGCACTTTTTCAATAACTTCGGCGGGCAGGTTGCGAAGAGCGACATTAGGGTCATCCCCAAAAAATGGCTTGCCATCCACGAGCACCTGCTTGATCTCCTCGCCCTGTACCTGGGCTTTGCCATTCTCAAACAAGACCCCCGGCATCTTGCGGATGAGGTCCTCCGCATTGGCATCGGGGTTGACCTTATAGGCGTTCGAGTTGTACTGCGTGGTATCGCCTGATTGGGTGGCAAGCGGGGCTTTGCCGGTGATTTCAACCTCATCGAGATTAAGAGCGATTTGAGTTATCTGCAGAGTACCCAGGTTAAGGTCGTCCTGGAGTTCAATAGTATCTGTGTAGCTTTGGTAACCCATATAGGTAACCGAAAGGGAGTAGGTCCCGGGTTTGAGTCCGTCAAATTGGAATTTCCCTTTTGCATTGCTCGTCTCACTGAATTCGGCTGCCCCGTCAGTGAGGTACAGATACGCCCCTTCGAGTGGAGATTGTTCAGTGGAATCAAAGACCATCCCGGTAAGGGAAAGCGATTGGGTGAGGGCGTGCGCTAAGGGCAATAGGAGAAGTAGTAAGCTGGATAGGAATTTTATATTCATGGTGAAAGGTGTATCGTTTACCCTGTTAGACCACGCAGGCCCGCTATTTTTTCCCGCCGGCATGAAGATAAGTGAAAAAAATCACTGCTGTACTTACTTCAGAATGCCTATCTTGACCGCAACTAACCAACTGCATTCATGAACCTCGACTGGACTTACGAAGAATTCTCGGCTTTTGCCATGCTTTATGCTGCTTCTATTGATTCCACAATAGACCCGGAGGAAGAAGCGCTTATTCAAAAGCGGCTTGATGACCGGAGCTACCAACGGATCAAAGCAGTATTTGAATCATGCTCCGATGCGGAATGCATCAATACGATTTTGGATTACCAGAAAAAATTCATGACGGATGAAGCAGGGCGGGAGCGCCTGCTAGGGGACTTTAAAGAAGTTTTCGACGCGGACCACCGTTATACGGCTATAGAACGGGAGATGATGCACCTGTTCAAGCGCATGCTGAAATAATAGCTTTCAGAATCCTGTTTTTCACTGATCTTCCTCATTGTCAATTGCTATATGCCTGTTTACATTTGGGCTTGACCAAACGCCAAATACTATGGATTTAGCAATGATGCGGGAAGAATTTACCCTTTCGGGTTTGTCCCGGGAGACTTTGCTGACGAACCCGGTGCAACAATTCGAAGCTTGGTTTGAGCAAGCGGAAAAAGCCGGCATCAATATGCCTAATGCCATGTCTTTGGCTACAGTAGCACCCGATGGTCAGCCCAGTCTGCGTACCGTGCTGCTCAAGTACTTCGACAATAGTGGCTTTGTCTTCTTCACCAATTACGAAAGTAAAAAGGCGAAGGATATTGCTGTTAATGCAAAAGTCGCCCTGCACTTTCCGTGGCTCGACCTTGAACGGCAGGTGAAAATCATGGGCCGGGCGGAGCGCGTCAGTACGGCAGAGTCGGCCAAGTACTTTCTCAGCCGACCGCATGGCAGTCAGTTGGGGGCCTGGGTGTCCAATCAAAGCGCGCCCATTTCTTCCCGGCAGATGCTGATGTCCAAATTTGAGGAACTGAAGCGTAAATTCAAGAAGGGCGAAGTGCCGTTACCGTCGTTTTGGGGCGGTTACCGGGTCATTCCAGAGACCTTTGAGTTTTGGCAGGGCCGGAAGCATCGCCTGCACGACCGGTTTCAATACACCCTGGCAGAGGAAGAGTGGACGATAGAACGATTGGCGCCCTGAAGCGTTTGTTAACCGTTCCAAAAGGTAAAAATATGTCCGCTCCGCTATCACAACTCAAATTGCAGCTCATTCAGGCAACCCTGCGCACAGACGACCCTGAAGTCCTGCGTACGGCACTGAAGGTCCTCTCCTTAGGTGGAGCTGGAGGAAATACAGAATCCGCTGTAAAGCCCATATCGCTGGACAATCTACCCGATATGCTCAATCAGGGCGCAGCACCTACCGACCCGGAAGTGCAGGATTTGCAAAGGGATATTGATGAGATCTTTAACGCTTAGTTTGGCGGCCAAAAAGTCCAGCAGTTCAATGGCCTCTTCCTTTTGTTTTTCAACAGGCAGCCCCGGTTTGCTGGGCCAATTGATGTTTGCCACGGAGGCAATCCAGGCGGCTCTGAACTCACGTTCAGCATAAGGCTGCTCTAAATTGGTGGTGTTCTCAGGGGTTATGGCCTTTTTTGAAACTGAACATTGTGCCCCTAAGAGAAGCAGGACAAGCAGACCAAAATAAACTCTAATAGATTAGGTTATTCATTGTTTGGTGAAGCCGCTTTGAAGTAAACGTGTATGCCTTGTTGAGTTTTGCCACTTACTGGTACGGTATCACTTTAAGAACATGAGCAATCGCTTTTAGCCGGGCCTTCATTTTTTTATTGGCACCAATAATCAGCCAGGGGGCCACTTCCGTATTGGTGACTTTAAACATTTTCTCTTTGTAATGCGTGTAGTCATCCCATAAGGCCTGTGCCTGTTCGTCAACAGGTGTCATCTTCCATCTTTTTAAGGGGTCGTTTTTGATTTCTTTAAATCGCTTCGCCTGCTCTTTTTTGGTAATTGAAAAATACAATTTGATCAGGTAGGTATTTGATTGTACCAGCATCTTTTCAAAATCATTGACCTGCGACATGAAGACTTTATACTCCTTGTCGGTGCAAAAGTCATTAACTGGCTCTACCACAGCTCGGTTATACCAACTTCTGTCGAAAAACACGATCTCCCCGGGCTTAGGTAAGTAGTTGATATACCGTTGAAAAAACCACTGCTTCTTTTCATCGGCAGTTGGGATATTTAAGGCAACAATTCTAAAATGCCTTGGATTGATGTATTCCGTAATGCGCCGTATAGCGCCACCTTTTCCGGCTGCATCTCTACCTTCAAAAAGGATCACAACTTTTTTATCATTAGTGATTACCCAATTTTGCAGCTTTATGAGCTCTTCCTGATACTCCTTGAGTTTGACGACGTATTTTATCTCCTTCAGGATCTTATTAAGCTTGGTCTTTTTGTTTTTAAAAAGGGTGTAGAGGCCTGCTTTTGAGTTGAGCAGGTCCATTTCTTCTTGTGTGAGTGGTGTACGAGGCATATCATTGAGTTTTAAATATCTATTTGAATAGCACTTCTATAGTACCTCATGATCACATTGGGATCAGGCGAAAGGGAAATATCTGAATCCCCTTTCCCTTTATAATCGAACTGAGATAACACATAACGCATGCTTTCCAGGCGGGCTTGTTTTTTGCTGTTGGTTTTCACGATTACCCATGGGCTAAAGTTGGTATGGGTTTTATTAAACATCTGCTCTTTGTAATAGGTATAATCATCCCACAATTCCTGCCCTTTCATATCGACCGGGCTAAACTTCCAGCGTTTCAGAGGGTTGCTCAGGCGGGCATCAAATCTTTTCTTTTGTTCTTCTTTGGAAATGGAGAACCAAAATTTGATGATCTTCAGGTTGTCCTCATAGAGGAGATGCTCAAATTCAGGGACTTGTACTATGAACTTTTTATACTGATTGTCGGTGCAGAACCCCATAACCGGCTCTACTACAGCACGATTGTACCAACTTCTGTCAAAAAAAACGATTTCCCCCGGATTGGGCAGCACTTTAATATACCGCCTAAAGTACCATTGTCCTTTTTCAACCTCAGTAGGCTTGGTTAGGGCGACTACCCTTAACGTCCGTGGATTCAAATGTTCTTTAAACCGCTTAATGGAGCCGCCTTTTCCTGCAGCATCCCGCCCTTCAAAAACAATGGCAACCCGCATCTGCTTTTCTGCAAGCCACTTTTGAAGATTCACAAATTCAGTTTGTAACTTTCGAAGCTCAGCCTCATATTTCAGCTTGTTGAGTGTTTTGGTAATTGGAATTTTATTGGCCTTAGCAATACTGATTAAATCATCTCTTGTTTTTACTCCGGCTAAGTGTTCTGGTTTAAAGCTCATTTATTCTGTTTTTCCAGCTTTCCGGTAGTGGGAGTCTGGGGCAATTTAAAGATTCCAATTCAGAGCGTGTTGGTACTTTAGTAATCGGTCTGCAAACTACACTTTTTTGATTATACTTCGTTTCGTAAATCCTTATTTAGCTATGGCTAAACTCCGGTTTCCGCGCCTCGACTAATCAAAAAAATGCAAGTTTTCGAGCAGAAGACCAAGAATCCCAACACGCTCTTACACCTTTTCATTGATGCCATTGGAGATAGGTGGGGCAGAAAAAGTCCCGCTGCCCATTACAAAGCTGAAAAGTGGCGGTGCTTTCTGACCGCTGTGAGGGCCGCTTTCAAGTATTTTACTAAAGCTTTTCCGTCTTGGCTGTCTACCACAATACCTCCTGATTCAAGTCGATAAGGAGGAGTATCATTTCTCTGAGACTTTAGAAATATAGTCAAAAACCTTGTCGATGATCTCCGTATTTCGGTAACCGTCAAACCATATGCGGTCAGTGTACTTCTGGTTGACTTCAAAAAGGAGTGCACATCCCTTTCTTTCATATCCAATTAGCCATTTTTTGCAGGGAAAGCCTAGGATGAGAAACGTAAGTTGCACAAGCCTTTGATTAGCATTGATTATCTTGTCGGTATTCTATTCCCTCAAATTCAAGAACTGCAAATGTACTTATCTGCTAAAACGTCCACCCTGTTACTCTTATGTATGAGTTGCCTGACAGTCCTGCTGATCATACCGCACACCGGATATGGACAAATGGCATCCCTGCCTTTTGAGCCCTTTAAGTTTGAACTGCAAGAGCGTTTTTCTCCGGTTAACGAAAAACTGCTTCAGGATGAAATTTTGGAAATAATGACTGTTCAGCAGAAAAGGGAGGACGCGGATCTATGGTCTGTACGATATTGGAATGATGCTTATCCTTCTTACCGCTGGCATCAACTGCTTATGCAAGCCGGCCGAAATCACAAAGGGCATAAAAATGGAGGCCGGGTGGCGATTATGCATCTTTCAATCTATGACGCCATGGTGGAAGTCTGGAAGCACAAAAAGGCGCATTTCCGGAAGGCGGCTTTCCAGTACGACTCAAGAGTGAAAAAGCTTGGGCAGGCACCCGGCTTTTCTGCTTTTATTTGCGAATGGAGTGCAGCTGCAGGAGCTGCACATCGGGTTATAGGATATTATTTTCCGGAGCAGAAGGAACTGCTCGATAGCCATCTCGTTGCCTTCAAATCTGCCCGTCTGGCTACAGGGCTGCAGTTCCCTTCTGATATTGAAAAGGGGCTGGAAATTGGTCGGAAAATTGCCAGTCAATACATCGAATATGCCAGGAGCGACAGAACAGACCGCCGCTGGGAAGGGGCGGTACCCAAAGCGGATAGTCTCTGGTCGGGGAATCCAAGCCCCTGGGACCCGATGAAAAGGCAGTGGAAGCCGCTCACACTCCTGCAGCCCAATCAGTTTAGGCCGGGTCCTCCTCCTGCAAACTGGTCTTCCGATATGGAAGAGCTCAGGCGGTTTAACGCAGCGCATCAAACCAGTACAATCGCATGGAAGTGGAAAAGCGAGCCGGTCTGGGACATGCTGATCGAACGAAAAATTCTGGAATATAGACTGAATCCCCTGGAAGCCGCTTTTGCTAATGCGATATTTCACACCGCGCGCTACGACGCTATCATCGCCGCCTGGGATGGAAAGTATCATTATTGGGGAATCCGGCCTTTTCAGTATGATCCTTTTTTCCAACCCATTTTGATCGATACCCCCAACTTCCCGGGCTATCCTGCCGAGCACACCACAGTCGCCGGATCCATAGCCAGGACACTTTCCTTTTTGTTCCCCGGAGACGAACTGTTTTTTTATAAGCTTGCAAAAGAGTGCTCAGAGTCCCGTTTTGAAGGTGGGGTGCATTTTCGTACCGATAATGAAGTGGGATTGGAAGTAGGTTATCAGGTCGGGCAGCAGGTAATTCAAGTATTCACCGAAAGCAGGAATCAAAAATAGTTAAGAGAGATGTTATGCTATGCTCGTTCTTCGCGCCTTGCCTGGTGCAAAAATAGCTCGCCTGAAATAAAGACCTTATTTTTCGCTGAACCCTAAAAGGTTTTTCATGCTGGTGAAAATTTTTAAAATCAGAAATTCTGTTGTTCTGTATGAATTCTGCAATGGCATCGTTGATCTTTCCAGACAACTGGAAATAATTCACTTCTTAGGAGTACCTGGAAGTAAAGCGGTCTGAGCATTTTATGCCCCCTGTTGGTGTTGTAGCCTTGCTGGAAATCATAGAGCGCACCGTGATGGCCATAGGGCAAGAACAAAAGCATTTTGCATATAGTTAGATAAACAAACGCAACTCCATGGCTTGGTTAAAACATACTTATGCAACGCAGCTTCCTCACAACCTGTACACCGTACAGGCACCGGAACCTGTCCGTAATCCAAAAATGATCTTGTATAACCGGGCTTTGGCCAATGAATTGGGCATAGCCGGGCATTTGGGTGAGGAGCAAAAGGCATTGGCTTACCTTTCGGGAAATAAAACCGTACCGGGAAGTCAACCTATTGCTCAGGCTTACGCAGGGCATCAGTTTGGTCATTTCAACCGCCTCGGTGATGGTCGTGCCGTGCTGTTGGGCGAGTTGGAAACGAATCAGGTCATGTATGATCTGCAGCTAAAAGGTTCCGGGCAAACGGCCTATTCCAGAAGGGGAGATGGGCGGGCTACTTTCTATTCCATGTTAAGGGAATACTTAGTAAGTGAAGCGATGCACGCACTTCGCATTCCAACTTCAAGGAGTTTAGCGTTGGTCAAAACAACAGGCCCGGTGTATCGCGAGCAGATTCATGAGGGCGGCGTTCTATCCAGGGTAGCCGCAAGCCATATCCGTGTGGGCACTTTCGAGTATGCGCGCTTTCTCGGAGAAGCAGAAAATCCGGAAGCTTTGCTGAAATATACTATTCAGAGGCATTACCCGGAATTACTGCATCATCCAAATCATGCTTTGGCGCTGCTGGAGAAAGTGATGCAAAGACAGAAAGCATTAGTCCTACATTGGTTACGGGTTGGTTTTATCCATGGCGTCATGAATACCGATAACATGGCGATTTCCGGCGAAACCATTGATTACGGGCCATGTGCATTCATGAATGCCTATCATCCCGGGACGGTGTTTAGCTCCATCGACACACAAGGCCGTTACGCCTTTGCCAACCAACCCAATATAGTTTACTGGAACCTGAGTGTCTTCGCCAATGCGCTCCTCCCTTTGATTGACGGGAAGGAAGAAGCCGCCAGCGCTAAAGCACAGAAGGTGTTGGATCATTTCCCGGAGGACTTCACCAAGGCTTATTTTGAGATGATGGGTAATAAGCTAGGCATCGTGAATCCCGTTGAAGAAGACCGTGATTTAGTAAATGAGTGCCTTAGATTGCTTGCGCAACTGCAGGTCGATTATACCAACTTCTTTACAGCACTGAGGCGTGGTGGCGAGCTGATTGACAAGCTCAGGCAAGAGAAGGCCTTTGAAACCTGGCTTTTGAAATGGGAGAAGGTGCGGTTGAGGGGTGCATCTTTAGCTGAAAGCGCAGCGCTTATGGCGCAAACGAATCCTGTGGTTATTCCACGAAACCATCTGGTAGAAGAGGTTTTGCAATCTGCTGTTTCAGGGGATATGCGCCTTTTTCATAGGCTCATGGAAGAACTGGCTACGCCTTATGATGACGCCTTATCCTTGCAGATGGTGCCTGCTAAATTTGATGAAAGTTATCAGACTTTTTGCGGGACTTAGACGGGAGCCGCTGCCTAAGGCGCTGTACATGAAGGTGAAAAGTAACTTGCTTAACGGCTTGTGTATAGTACGTATCCCGAAGGGATGTGTTATTTGATTTTTTTGTGCCGTTTAGAATGATTGCCTGGGGAAAATGAATGAAATCCTGACCTTTATCAATTTAAATTTTAATGATTTTTTTGATTATAAAAGCGTGATTCGCTAAGCTAATCTTTATGTAATAAACCCCCCTCACCAGTTGGGACATATTCACTTCCTGACTATTGCCTTTGTGAACAAGCCTGGAATTCATATCATAAATTTCTATTGAATTGAATTCCCACCCATCAATAATTAGGATATCTTCAACGGGATTTGGATATATTTTGAGGTTACCAAACGGCGTTTCTTCGACAGATGACACCGCATCATTTGTCGAAAATGATATCAACTTGGCATCTTCGGACAATGATACGATATTGAATGATTCGGACGTCATAAAATATTTATTGGGCTCTGTATGTGTTATTGCTTCTATTTGCTCAAGTCCCAAGCTTGCAAGTGGTATTTGCGTATTTGTTCCGGAAAAGATGTCGTTCCCTGAAAACCCCTCACTAATCCAAACGAAAGGTTGCAATAACAAGCTGTAGCCTACCGAATACAGCTTTCCTGTGGATTCATTGAAGGTGGCACCTGTAATTAATCCCTGGCTGTTTAAGGGCGTTGGTAATGGGCTTGCCGAATAATTACCACTATTTTTGGGGATGGGGTAAGCTTTGGTTATCCCGGTCACCCAGTTTTTTGTCAATAAGATTAGCGCGGTATCAAAATTGATTAGCGCTTCGGAGTCCCATTCCGTGTTATTAGGATTAGATGTGAAGTCAGTCTGGTCTGAATAGTTGAAATATATGATTTCTGCAGTTACGGTAGTTGCGTTGAGATAGTCAGTCTTATTGATTTTATATATTTTAAGATCTGTTCTGTTTCCATTATTATTTCCAATATCACCTATATAAATCGATGTGCTATCCTGTGAAATGTCTTCCCAATCTACATTGACCGCATTATCAATCGTAATCGTTCTGGTCACCATACCGGAAACAGGGTCCAATTCATAAAGTACGTTTTGATTACCAGAATCATTATGGCTTATGAGCTTGCCGTTAAAAAAAATGACTCCCGATGACTCCTTCAAAATTGGTGGCAGAATGAATTCTTCCGTGATGTCGGTTATTTGAGCCATTGTGCTAAATGCCCCCAAAACAAGAATGGCTAGGATTGATATTTTTTTCACGATCAGGTTGCGGTTCGATTTAGCGATACGAATAAAGATAGCAGACACCCAAATTTGGTATCAGTAAGGAAGTCAATATCCAAAAAATCTAAAGGACTTTAAAGCCGTTACCGGGATCGCCTTGGAATTAGATAGAGCTCCTCCTGCCGCTCGTCAATATAGCGCACCCCATTCTCATCAAAGAAAGCATCTTCCTCCATCATCATGCGGATTTCCTTGTTCCACTCCGGGAGGAATACTTTGGTGTTGAGTTCGATAGAGTAAGCGGTGTTTTGGTAGAGCGGGTAGTCGCCCTTATGCGGTACGCCTTCCTGCTGATCCCATAACCCTATGGTCGGCCCGGCACCATGCCCCTGGTAGCCAATGGGGTGGGTGTAAATCTGTGGCTTTAGGCCAGCGTATTTTGCTTTTTTCAATGCACTGGCGAGGACCTCATTGCCGGTACGCCCTTCCTGAAATTCATTGGTCAGGATATCCATCAGATGGAGTCCTTTCTTGTGGGCAGCTTTGAGGTAAGCCGGAGCATCGGTCTCCCCTGGTTTCAAAACATAGGCATTCTGCTGCGTATCGGTATTCAACCCCAGGTAGGTGATCCCAAAATCGCAATGCACAAGATCGCCCGGTTGAATGGCGGTCTCCCCGGGGCGGGAGGCAAAACTCCGGGTGGAGCCGTCGGCTTCCGGATTAGCACGCTGTACATCCACCGTAGGGTGGAACCAGGCAGTCAGCCCCAGCTCCTGAATGCGCTCGCGGTAGAACCAGACCACATCATCAGTGGTGGTCAGACCGGGTTGTATCACCTGGTCGGAAAGCCCCTCTGCAATAATGGCATGAGCAATGCGGCACACCTGCTGATAGACCGTCATTTCGGCCGGGGTTCTGGTTTCCAGCCAGCCCAGTGCCAGCCGTTCGCCAGTGACGACCTTTTCCTGATACGCTTCGGGCAAATGTGCCATAAGCTGATCGTAGTGGTAGGCCGACAATCCATCCGCAAGCCCGAAGTGCTCCGACCGGTTGACCGCTATTTTTGCGGGATCTCGTTCGGTAATCAGCTGAGCAAGCCGCTTCCACTGATCGCGTTCTGCTTCCTTATCCCAGGCTTTTTTGAAGACCTCACCCACATCGTAGCGGGCACAGGCCAGGGTTTCCAGGCTATCACCGGTATCATAAATGACCAGCATCGTCGTGCGGCGGGCCGAGAGCCAGAAGGAGGGCAGCATGGTTTTGAGCACCGGGTCTTCGTTGTACTCCCGGGCAATGAGCACCCACATGTCTATGCCCTCACGCTGCATAATATCGGGCAGAACGGTTTCCATGCGCTGTTTGAGCCATTGGTCGCGGAGTTCGCCCTGCTTTTGGATGGGGAGGATGTGGGGCATGTCGTATTGACCTTTAAGCGCAAAGGAAAGGCTGAATAGCAGTAGCGTAAGGGTAAACGTTTTCATAAAAGTATTTCGTACGGATCAATAAATTGGAGCGACCTCAAATTAAGGTTTATTAATGGAGGTTTTGTACAGGATATGGATTAAGAGCGTGTTGGGACTTTAATAATCAGTTTGTCTCGGTGTTTCCTGCCTGTGTCTCGTCGCCTGTGGGCTTTGGCCACCGGAGACCGAAGTATTCGACACGCAGGCAGGTTTGATTGTTTTTCGCTGGACCCTTAGTTATGTAAACCTTTCCCGCAATGTTGCGGGAAAGGTTATTGAGCCAGGGCTAAACTCCGATTTCTGTGCCCCCAACGATAAATGTCGGGATCAAAGACTTGTCTAATCAAAAAAAATGTAAGTTTTCGATCAGAAGATCAAAGTCCCAACACGCTTACATTATGGCAGTATGATTACTCGCAATTGGTATTGTACCCGTAAGTATGCTGGGGAAAGTCTGCCCATTTTGGGTTATCACCTCCCATTTTGACGACGGATGCACAGTCGCCAAAAAATGGCTTAAACTGCTTATCGTAGTCTTTCTTCTTCAGGCGAATAGCAGTCTCCTTGCCTTTTCTGACATAGTAGGATTTTTCCAGCCCACCGGCTACTGTAATACCTGCTACTCCTATGCTTGCCGTTTCCCGGGCAAGAGGATCGTGGTATACCCGGATACCGTTGGCAAAGTTTGGGTTGACCAGCTGCAGTAGCAGGTCCCTTTCCTTTCTCTTGATCTGTACGGTGGCAAACTCAAAATAAGCGTAGCCATCCTTTAGGTGTTCCTCATCAAGGCCATCTGATTCCCACTTGTTCGCATCTGTAGCTTTTTCACTTGCGCTGAGGAACTTCGCTAAGTTGCTGGCCGGCAGGTACATATGCTGAATCTCTTCTGCTGCTATCTTTTTCTTTTTGCCATCTACCAGAATTTTGATCTCTTCGATCAGCCCTTTTTTGCGGTCAAGCTTTTTAATTGTTCCTTCCAGTTCTTTTCCGTCTTTTAGGGTAATATAGCTGGGTTTATTGCGGGATACGCCATCAAATGGCTGTAGAAAGCTCTGCGCGCCAAGGGTAGTAGCCAAGACAAAAAGCAGGCATATTAAAGTGAAACCTTTCAATTGGTACATCAAAAATGTATTTAATAGTTAATAGATTTTCGCAATTTAGTTATTAAATTCGAATATATAACTATTTTGGTATTTATTTTGCTCTTAGACCAATTTACTCCGCCGATGGGTCAGCCACATACCCGGTGAACAGCATCGTGTTCGTCTCCATATGGCGCAGCACCAGGACAAACGGCTGGTCAAACCGGAAAAAGGGCGGAACAGAGTTCGACCCAAAACCAATACTCGTGGCGGCGGCTCCTTCCGCGCCTTTCTCATCTACTTCGAGCACTGCTTTGTGGGCAATCTGTTTGATGAAAATATTCTGCCCGTTGGTTGCAGTCCCCATAGCCTGGAAATCAGCCAAAGCAGGCGCAAAGGCATCTTCCATGCCTAAGTTGCGAAGGGACCGGACCAGGTTATTGCCATATTCCAGCTTCAATTTAGGGAACTGTACAATCGCTCTCCCCGGCTGAATAGCATCGTAGAGCGCCAGCCAGCGTTCCTTGGTCAGTGAAGTGGGCCACTGCGCATCCGGCTGCTCCGGATCGGGCATAATAAGGGTCAGGCTGTAGGTGGAATCTTTGAATGGCAGGTCTACCATGTGCAGCCCATCCGCCTGAGCAGTCAGGAAGCTGCCATCCTGATTGACAAAGGGCACCTCTGCTGTTCCGCCCGCTGCGGTATGGAATGTACCGTCGAAGGTCAGCTCCTCCGAAAAGCCCGCCAGCCAATCGGCTTTGAAGTACAGGGCGTTGATCAGAAACGCTACATCTTCCGAAGTGATCTGATCCAGGATTTTCGGGATTTTAGCATTAGTCTTTTCTGATACCCAGTTATTGATGGTAGCAAGGCTCTGCTCCTCCTGCCGGAAGTCCAGACTCTCGGAGTCCGCCGTGTAGAATTCGCTTAGTGGGTTCAGGAAGCTTTGCGCCACGTCGATGCGCTCCGCATCGTAAAAGTAGCTGTTGGCTACAGTCACTTCCGGGTGGTCGCCGGGATTGGTGAGCAGGGTGTTGAGTTGTTTGTGGGCGCTATTCAGGCTTTCCACACTAGCGTTGCTGCCGTCCATCAGGTCGAGCATCTGAGCCAGGGTGCTGCCTTGCGCACCGTTTTGCGCCATAAAGAGCGCCGTTTGTACGCTGTAGGGCGAAATAAGGATGTTTTCCTCCGGCAGTGCCTGCTGTTCTTCATGAAAGAGGTCCCAGCCGAGGGTTTGGTTCATGTCGGCGGTTTGCTCCATATCGGCAGTTACCGGCAGATTAGGAGGTGCGGTTTCGGAAGCGGTGTCGCACTGCCAGGTCAACCCGGCGAGAAGGAAGGCGAAGAGAAAAATACGTTTCATAGCAATTGCTTTTAGGTTATAGACGCAGGTAGGTTTAAAACAGTTGGGTGCCGTACAAAGATTATGGATTTGACATTCAGGGTACCTTATAAAAAATTAGTTTTCCTAAATTTAGCACACGACTAACCAAAACTCAACTGTGGAAATCAAGAAACCCACCAAAACATACGATGCCGTTATTGTAGGCTCTGGTGCCGGCGGCGGTATGACCGCTAAGGTACTGGCCGAACAGGGGCTCTCTGTAGCTATAGTGGAAGCCGGCCCTTATTTCGACCCGGCAGATCCGGTCACCAAGACGCAAATGCGATGGCCCTATGAAAGCCCCCGCCGGGGCGCCGGCAGCCACCGGGATTTTGGCGATTTCAATATGGCCTGGGGCGGATGGGATATCGAGGGGGAACCTTACACTCAGGCGGAGGGTACCGACTTCCGCTGGTTCCGCTCCCGCATGCTGGGCGGCCGGACCAACCACTGGGGGCGCATTTCCCTGCGCTTCGGCCCGGACGACTTCCGACGCAAAGATATTGACGGGCTGGGCGCCAACTGGCCTGTTTCCTACGAGGATCTCAAGCCCTATTATGATAAGGTCGACAAACTGATCGGTGTATTCGGTACCAACGAAGGCTTACCCAACGACCCCGATGGTTTCTTCCTGCCACCACCTAAGCCGCGCCTGCACGAGTGGTACTACATCAAAGGGGCACGGAAAGCCGGAGTGACGGTTATCCCCTCCCGTATGTCTATGCTTACGAAGCGTATCAGTAAAGAGCGCGGGCTGTGCTTCTACTGCGGTCAGTGCGGCCGTTCCTGTATGGTGTATGCCGATTTCAGCTCGGGCTCCTGTCTTATCTTTCCGGCGCAGAAAGCAGGCGGGCAGATTGACCTGTTTGTGAATTGCATGGCGCGCTCGGTGGAAACCGGGCCGGATGGCAAAGCCAAAGCTGTCAGTTATGTCAATAAAGCGGACCGGCGGGAGTACCAGATCAAAGGAAAAGTCATTGTACTGGCAGCCTCGGCCTGCTCCACCGCCCGTATTTTGCTCAACTCTAAAGAGGGTGGGCTGGGTAACAGCAGCGGGCTAATTGGGCGCTATTTGCACGACTCCACCGGCTCCAGCATGTACGGTTTCCTGCCGGACCTAATGGATCGCAAGCGGTACAATGAAGATGGGGTAGGGGGCATGCACGTCTATTCGCCCTGGTGGGGAGATAACAAAAAGCTGGACTTCCCACGTGGCTACCATATCGAAGTCTGGGGTGGTCAAAGCATGCCCCGCTATGGCCACGGTTTCAATCAGGCGTATGTGCAGCGTGCTTTAGGCATCACGCCCGGCGGCTACGGCAAAAAGTACAAAGAAGAACTCCGCCGTATCTACGGTGCCTTCGTAGGCATGTCCGGCCGGGGCGAGTCGGTGGCGCAGTACGACAACCACTGCGATATCGACCCCAATAAAGTAGACGAATGGGGTATTCCGGTGCTGCGGTTCCACTATAAATGGACCGAACATGAGCGCCGGCAGGCCGGCCACATGCAGGATACCTTTGAGGAGGTCCTCACCAATATGGGTGCAAAAATACTGTCCAGCAAAAAAACAGCAGAGCAGGACTACGGGCTGAACAAACCCGGTCAGATCATCCATGAGGTCGGCACCGCCCGCATGGGCGATGATCCAATGGAATCCGTAACGAACAGCTACGGACGGCTGCACGAAGTGCCCAACCTCTTTATTACGGATGCGGCTACCTTCCCCTCCCAGGCCGACAAAAATCCGACCTGGACGATCATGGCGCTCGCCTGGCGCACCAGCGACCACATCATTTCCGAACTCAAAAAAATGAACCTCTAATGGACCGCCGAGAAAGTATTAAAAGCTTATTGATTGGCGCTGCGGCCACTTCCGCCCTTTTTACCGCTGCGGGTTGCGAAGCCGATACTACGCCGGCTGGCGGCACGGCTGCCGAAAACCCATTCCCCTACGAGGGTACCCGTCTTCCTAATGAACGGCAGCGCGATGCCCGGTTCCATGCGAATGCCCCCTTTTTTAGCGAAAGCGAACACAAAACGCTGGACCGACTGGCGGATATTATCCTTCCTGCCGATGAACAGGGCCCGGCAGCAAGTGCCACCGGCGTTACCGATTTTATCGATTTCATGACGCTGGACTTCCCCGATTTTCAATTGCCCCTGCGCGGCGGCTTGTCCTGGCTGAGCCGGGCAGCCCTACAGCGTTTTGGTCAGAATGATTTCATGGTGCTTTCCGAAGAACAGCAACTGGCCATCATCGATACGATCGCCTACATGCCGCAAGATCCGGTCGAGGACCCGGAGCCGGAGGTCGCTTTCTTCGACCTGTTGCGCCGCCTCGTCACTACTGGTTACTTCACCAGTAAAGAAGGGCTCAAGGACTTGGGTTATAAGGGCAATGCCCCCAATCTTTGGGATGGCCCGCCTGAGGACGTCCTGCGAAAGCACGGCATCACCGGAGAAGAAGCGTGGCTGTCTAAGTGCATTGACCACGATACCCGCAATGAGATGGCGAAGTGGGATGAAAATGGGAATTTGCTGACGTAGTGGATGGAGTCGTGGCTATAACAAATTGCACCATCAAAGAACTAAAATGCTTGCCAAACTCCGAAGGATTGATAGATAATTGACTGGGGCAACGACCCAGGAATTTAATGGCAGTTGGTTTAAGCCCTGTAAGGGCGGCACTTTGTTATACACACGCTATATTTTTATGCAGCGCAGTAATCCGGGAAAAGGTGTATTTTTAAGGCTCACCAACCCGGAAAGCCCTATGACCAACCCCTCCTTCTTCGACCGCCTCAACAACTGGGCCCGCAATTCCGTAACCCTCAAGCTACTGGCCGTGGGGTTTCTGGTGTTGATTTTACTTATCCCCGCCAGCATGGTCAATTCGCTGATCCAGGAGCGGGAGAATATCCGCGACGATGCGGTGCAGGAAGTCAGCGCCAAGTGGGGCGGCCCACAGACTGTAGCGGGGCCGGTACTTTCTGTTCCTTACGAGCGTACCCTCCTCAATGCGGAGGGGAAACCCGTTGTAGAGCGCGGTTATGCCCACTTCCTGCCTGATACCATCGATATTGAAGGAGAGATACTACCGGAAAAGCGCTACCGGGGCATTTACGTCGTAGTGCTGTACAATGCACAACTCTCTATCCGTGGGCATTTCTCGGACTTGCGGTCGGATGCCTTGTCTGTACCCGAAGAAAGCCTGCAATGGGATGAAGCCATCTTCACTATCGGCATTAGCGACATGAAGGGGGTGGAAGCTGCCATCCCGGTACAGTTCAATGACACCACGCTGCAGCTTGGCCCCGGTACAATTACCAATGACTTGTATAGTTCGGGCGCGAGCGTGCCTTTGCCGCTCCCCAAAGGCACCGGCACCCAACTGAGCTTTGCTTACGAACTTAACCTGAACGGCAGCACCGACCTTCACTTTACGCCTTTCGGCAAAACTACTGCCGTTCGCTTGTCTTCTACCTGGACTGCTCCCAGCTTCGAAGGGGCTTTTCTGCCCGATGAGCGCGTGGTCAGCGATAGTGGTTTTACCGCCAACTGGCAAGTGCTGCAGCTCAACCGGAACTATCCGCAGCAGGGTGTGGGGGGCTTCGTGCAGAGCAGTGGGACCCAAAATAACTACGCCATGAGCGATCCACTACGGCGCTCGGCAAGCACCTTCGGGCTAAAGCTGCTTTTGCCGATTGACGAGTACCAAAAGACACTTCGGTCGGCCAAGTACGCTATCTATTTCATCCTCCTGACCTTCCTGACCTTTTTCTTTATCGAGATACTAAACCGCAAGCGGCTGCACCCGATTCAGTATTTATTAGTGGGAGCAGGCATCGTCTTGTTTTACATTTTGCTACTGTCTTTTTCGGAGCACCTCAGCTTCAACACGGCCTACTGGATCGCCTGTGCGGCCATCCTGCTGCTGATCACGGTCTATAGCTATTTTATGCTGCGCAACCGAAAGCTTACGGTAATGGTATTCGGTATTCTGATCGTACTGTACGGCTTTTTCTACTCCATCCTGCAGCTGCAGGACTACGCCCTGCTGATGGGTAGCCTCGGACTGCTAATGATCCTCGCTGCGATTATGTACCTGACGCGGAATGTGGATTGGTATGGGTTGAAGCGGGAGGAGTAACCACCTGCGGCCCGCAAGGGGCAAATTGACCGCACTGCTGTAAGGAATTGACGCTATGCTCCGGTGCTGGTATCGAACAGTTGCGCCACATGGCTTATTTGTTAGTAAAGAAAACACCACTGCATGAAAAAGACCATCCTAGTCACCGGCAGCACCGACGGCATCGGAAAACTCGCTGCCATAAAGTTGGCAAAAGACGGACATCAAGTGTGCCTGCACGGCAGAAACCCGGAGAAACTACAGCGCGTCATCTCGGATATCAAAGCCCAATCCGGCAACGAAAACGTACATCGCTTTACCGCCGACTTCTCTGACCTGCATGCTGTAAACGAAATGGCAGCCCGGATCAAGCAAGAATTGTCAAGGCTGGATGTCCTCATCAACAACGCCGGCGTCTTTGAGAGCCCGGTATCGGAGACGGAGGATGGCTTTGACATTCGCTTTGCCGTCAACTACTTCGCCCCTTATCTGCTGACCAAAGCCCTGCTGCCCCTGCTCCAAAATGGAAAGGCGTCGCGCATCCTCAACGTAAGCTCTGCGGCGCAGGCTCCGGTTTCGCCGGAAGCACTGCGCGGAGACAAACGCCTGTCTGCACGTGAAGCCTACGCGCAAAGCAAACTAGCCATGGCCATGTGGAATACCCACCTGGCTAAAACTGAGCCTCAGCTGATCGCCATCGTCGTCAACCCCGGCTCCCTGCTTAACACCAAAATGGTAGAAGAGGCCTTTGGGTACCATCAGTCCCCGGCCGACAAGGGCGGTGATGTCCTGTACGAGCTGGCGGTATCGGATCAATACCGGGAGGCTTCCGGCCAGTACTTCGACAATGACAAAGGGGCTTTTGGCAGCCTGCACGCGGATGGTAGGGATGAGGGGGCTATTGCGGCGCTGATCAAGCGTACGGAGGAGTTGATGAAAGAGTATTGAGAGCCGCTGGGGAGCGCTACCAGGGCTTCACTTTTTCTATCCTGCTTATTGCCGCATTTCCTATACGCGAATGAATGTATTATATTTGGAAAAATCCATTTCTGCGCTATGGAAGACCCTGGTAAGATAAATATCCGCAAAGATGCCCTCTCTTTCAAATTCAAGGGTGATAAGTTTTTCGAAACGCTCGTCCGGGGCGCTTTTGATTTAACCAAAGGCACGGCTGGCTACGGTACACTCAAGTCCCTATGGGAATCGTTTGGGCTGGAGAGCAGTAAGGAACGAGACCTGTTTATTCTTGTGATTAAGTGCCTGGGTGAGGCTTTCCGGTCGCAGATTAATGCCGAACTCAACCAAGCTTACATAGATGAGCAAAAAAACCTCGTACTTAATAACAAACGGCTTGATACCGAAGCGTTCCGAACCCTAGTCGATAATGCTTATACCCTAGAGCTAAAACAGTTCAAGCATCCGGATCAACTTCCGCTGCTCAAGGCTTTTACTGCTGCCTATAAAGAATGGCTAAAAGAAAGCTTTGATATGAGTGAACGCCGGGCTGCCGGATTGGCTAATGAGTTCAAATACTACTTTGGCGTTGAGTACTACGAAGAACTCAGAGCCGGCGGTTATGAAGCCTTCAAAACTTGGTTGAACGATGATAGTCTGGAAGAACAGCGAAAGGTGCTCCTACGCAAGCAATATGGTGCACAACTACGAGAGTACTACTACGCTCCATCATTAGGGCAACAAGAAATAGCACTAGCAGATATCTACATTGATCCTGACTTCCGGGTACTGGACAAACTGCTGTCTGAAGAGCAACGAGAAAAGCTAATAGAAGTCGCCTCCAACAAAAGCGGCGACCACTTCCTTAAAACGAATTATCCGGGTTCCATCCACCAGTACTATCAGCACCATTTCTTACAAGGAAGGAAGTCCACGGAGCTGGACTGCTCCCAGGAGGAGAGCTGTATGCTGATCCTGCTGGGACAACCCGGGCATGGCAAGTCGTCTTTTTGTTACCGCACCGCCTATGAGCTGCTGAGTACAGATGAGTTTAGCGGCACGGTCCAATTCGTCCGTCTACGGGAAGCGGGTAAAAACGTTATCCAAAACCCAAAGGAGGAATTTATCCGCCTGCTGGATCGCTCTGGTCTGACAGCCGAAGAGGATTGGAAAAATGGTTCTTTCCCTACCGTACTGCTGCTAGACGGCCTTGATGAACTTTGTATGGCACAGAGCCTTACGGATCAAGATATTAAAGAGTTGCTTCGCGAGTGCGAGGAAATGATCAAAGACTACCCAAACCTATTCATCACGATTACTTCGCGATTCAACTACTTACCAAGCGATCGACTGCGAAAGACTAAAGCCCTGGTGCTTAGCTTGGGCACCTTATCCTTAGCCCAACAAAAGGAGCTGATCAGTAAATACAGCGATCATAAAGCGGAGCAAGTCAATCTCGATCAAGCATTTTTAGAAGAAGTCAATGATGGAGACCGGGGCTTTCAGCATATCAAGGAGCTAATCGAGCTTCCCATTCTGCTGCAAATGATCCTGATCTCTCAGATTGATTTAAAAGGTGCGAACTCCAGAGCAGCGATTTACCGAGAGCTGTTTACACAAGTACTGGAGCGCAAATGGGATAAAGATGGCCGCTTGAAGAAATATGAAGATGAGAATGACTTTCAACCAGAAGATTTAAGGGCATACCTTTCTTTTTTGGCCTTCAAAATTTACCAGTCCCCACGCGCTTACCTTAATCGAAGCGAAATCAACAGCTTCGAAGAAACCGAGGACTTTATCCGTGACTTTTTATCCGAAGCCGATGGTGTAGAGAATATGGACAGTCTCCTTAAGGATGTACTGACCAGCTTCTACCTGCAGGAAAAACGCAAAAGCGAAGATGATGAAGCCGAGGAGACAAACAAACAGCACTACGCTATTGAATTCCTGCACAAATCTCTCTATGAATACCTTTGTTGCGAATATCTGTGGCGTAAAACGGAAGATATTTTTTTAAAGCCTAAGGGTAAACCACAGTACTACAGTTTTAAAAAAGTAGGAGAAGACATACAGCGGCTATTTGCCCATACCCGCCTTTCAAATGAAATGCTGGAATATCTGGAAGAAATCATTGGATTAGATACAGCCTGCCACGAAGCTTTGCAAAAAGCAATGGTATACACTTTACCCAGTATGCTAGAATATGGCTGTATCTACCAGTACCCTTTAGCCGGAGATCAACTGCCGCAAAGATTCACGCCAGGACAACAAGCACTGCACGTCTTTCACGGCTACTGGGCAATCTTTGGTTGGCTGCGTATGCACGAAGTGGATACAGCACTCTATTTTGAAAGTGAGTGGTTGCATTTTCAGGACCGGTTTTTGGATGCTCTCTCCGTTGAGGAGTTGATAGAGAAACACCGTTTGCCCCCTGGATATCCATCAAAGGAGAAGTTCATCCACTCCTGTAAAGAAACAGACCACTTTAAGGGTGCTAGCCTACAAGATCAAAACTACTTTCGATTTAGCTTTTTTAAGGAAAACCATCAATCCTTAAGAGCTGAGCTATCTGATCCAGTTTTAGCTAACCTTCCCTTTTGGCTCAGGCAGTTATCAGCGGAGCGCCTGCCCTTTTATTTGCAATTTAGTTTTACACCATTGGCGTCTGTAGATTTAATGGGGCTAAATGCTTCAAATTGCATCCTCAGTGGGGCAGACCTCAGTGGGGCAGACCTCATTGGGGCAGACCT
>Ga0307933_1000128_pt1 | contig 69886 bp, 41 predicted proteins | sample OrgLakmetageno88_FD_201811 | JGI IMG/M metagenome (GOLD analysis project Ga0307933, IMG submission 201811) | Saline water microbial communities from Organic Lake, Antarctica - #88 | ecosystem: Environmental > Aquatic > Non-marine Saline and Alkaline > Saline | place: Antarctica: Organic Lake...
GCATTTCTAGCTCATCTGATTTTTCATTCTGACCAATTAGCAAAAATGGGGCTAGCACCATTGCAAAAACAAAAGCTAATGTTTTCATTAGAGTTTTTTTAGTTTCGTATTAACTAAGAAAGCTTTACAAACTAACAAATACTTTTGTTTTGTATCCCTGTATATTGTTTTCTTACTGGCATCCTTCCTCAGTAAGTAAGCATCCCCGGTTTTCAACAAGTCGGGCTCTAATATTTTTCGGTATTCCTTTGCATTTGTATATTTTCTTTGTTTGGTATAGCCTTTCATAAGATAAGTACTTAGCGTTCTGAAAATCTAGACCTAGTAATGTCGATTCTCTAAGACTAGTGTTTTTTGAAACTCGTGTTATCTATAAATACTCCCATTAATTTAGAATCAGCTAAATCTCCATTACGTAAATCTGCGTTTTAACCCATTAGCCGTATCACAACTATCTAGCACAAAAAAGCCGTTGGGGTAACGGCAAAAAGTGTTGATGTTTTTACTATGCCAACGGCGGTAAGGTCTCCAAAGATAAAAAAGGTCAAAGCCAAAGAGTTGACCTTTAGAAAGTCTTGACGTCCCCACTCCTGGGAAAAGCGAAGCAAATCCGCTCGTCCCGACTAATCAAGCAAGGGTCTTTCTGCGTAAACAGGCCTTCTTCGGGGTAGCGTATTAGTCTGTCTTTTCTTCCCGATTGTTTTATCAATTTAATTAACCTAATGTTCCTGCCATAGTATCCGCCCGTTTCAGGTCAGCAGCAATTTGATCACGCTGGTACTGGATCATGCTTTGTACGGAAGCTGGTAATTCGTTCTGCAGCTCTTGAAAAGCAGGGGCTAAAAACAAACGGGTGCCCTTCATCAGCCGATGAAGGGCACCCGTTTAAGGTCCTGATAGGCTACCGTCTAGAGAAACCGCTCTACTGGCGTGTATTCCAGTCCGAAAGCATCGGCGACACCCTTGTAAACCACTTTGCCGTCAATGACATTTAAGCCTTTTCTGAGCGGCTCGTTGTCTTTACAAGCCTGCTTCCATCCTTTATTGGCGAGCTGGATCGCGTAAGGCAGGGTAGCATTAGTCAGGGCGATAGTGGAAGTATAAGGTACGGCACCTGGCATATTGGCTACGCAATAGTGTACCACCTCATCAATGACGAAGGTAGGGTCCTGATGTGTAGTCGGCTTACAGGTTTCGATACAACCGCCCTGGTCTACTGCGACGTCTACGAGTACGGTGCCCGGAATCATGTCCTTCAGCATGTCGCGTGTAATCAGGTGAGGCGCTTTAGCACCATGTATGAGTACACCGCCAATGATGAGGTTTGCCCGCTTGATGTGCCTGCGGATATTCATCTCGTTGCTGTAAACGGTATTGACATTCGCCGGCATGACATCTGCGAGGTAACGCAACCGGTTCAGGTTGATATCCATAATGGTAACCTGAGCGCCCAGCCCGGCAGCCATTTTTGCGGCTTGCGTACCCACTACGCCACCACCGAGAATGAGTATTCTGCCTGGCTCAACACCAGGTACGCCACCCAATAGGACACCGGAGCCACCCATTGGTTTCTCTAAAAACTTGGCACCTTCCTGGATGGCCATGCGGCCCGCCACCTCAGACATAGGCACCAGCAGGGGCAGGCTGCCATTCGGGTTTTCTACGGTTTCGTAAGCCAGGCAGGTTGCCTTGCGCTCGATCATCGCTTTAGTCAGCGGTTCATAGGAGGCAAAATGGAAGTAAGTAAACAGGAGTTGGTCCGGTTTGATGAGGTTGTATTCCTCCTGAATCGGCTCTTTTACCTTGATGATCATTTCCGCCTTATCATAGGTGGCTTCGATACCAGGTAAAATTTGGGCGCCGGCAGCAACGTACTCTTCATCTTCGAAGCCGCTGCCTACACCGGCAGTTTTCTGGACATATACCTCATGGCCGTGCTTGGTCAGCTCCATGGCACCAGCGGGCGTAAGCGCCACGCGGTTTTCATTGTTCTTGATTTCCTTAGGGACACCAATTATCATAATCGCTAAGTTTTTTGCTCTTCGGTTAGGGGAATTGGAATAAAGCGCAAAAATAGTCAAAGTGGCGATAATACTGCACCTTGATTCGAATTTCCGACAGGAAAATAAATAGAGTTTATGCACACGAGTGGGCGCCGGCAACAAACAATTATAAAGCAAGGGTGGGATTATACGAAAATAGACGTATCAGAAACGGGCATGACACCCTTCTCCATCGCGACCTTAAACAAGTGCTGGATGGCAGCGCGGCCTGTTTCGCCTAAGTCGCGGGTGTAGTGATTGACATAAAGGTTGATATGCTTGTACATTACCGACTCTTCCATTTCCTGGGCATACTGCCTGACAAAGGATTTAGGTGCCTCAGGATGATCCATTGCATAAGCTACGCTGCGGGCTAAAACCCGGTCAATAGTTTTCTGTATTGCGTTGGGGAGGTTCCGCCTTACCACAATACCACCGAGCGGAATAGGTAGCCCGGAGGCAGACTCCCAGTAATCACCGAGATCCATTAGTTTGGTCAGGCCTTTATCCTGATAGGTGAAGCGATTTTCATGGATGATCAGGCCTGCATCGGCCTGACCAAGCAGCACTGCATTTTCAATATCAGAAAACAACATTTCCACCCGGTTTTGGGCGGCAGGAAAGGCCAGACTTAATAAGAAATTTGCAGTGGTGTACTGTCCGGGGATGGCAATGCGTGCTTTGTTGATTTCAAGCTCCTGCATTGGGGATTTGGCAATCAGCAGGGGGCCTACTTTTTCACCCAGCGCACTGCCTGCATTGAGGAGGGCATAGTGGGGCAGGAGATGGGCAAAAGCATGGTAACTGAGCTTAGTAATGTGGAGTTCCTGTCGGAAAGCCAGCTGATTGAGTGCTTCAACATCTTCAATGACTGGCTCAAAGGAAAGACCTTCGGTGTCAATTTTGCCGTGTAGCAGGGCATCAAAAATAAAGGTATCATTAGGGCAGGGAGAAAATCCCAGTGCAAGTTGCATGTATAGGGCAGCTTTGGTAATGATTAACAAAACGACAGAGCTGCCCTGTTGGTTGCAAGCGGTTAACGTAGTGCGCGCGACTTTTTTCCAACAGCAATAAAAGCAAGGGCGAGCACTAACATAGTTGTAACCGGCATGTTCATCAATTTTGAGATCTTCAAAAGAGTTATGTTCCAAATTCATTAAGCTTAGACAGGCTGTTGGCCGGAAAGGGTTGGGCAAAAATGATAAAAAGAGGTCAGTTTTTTTGCGGTAGGGTACGCTTTTGGACCTTTTTGTTTTATTATTACCTGTCAATCAGGTGTTTGTAGCTAAAATAATTGCGTAGATTTTTGTATAAAAGGTTGAACTAATAAGGAAGAGTGCCAAGCTGGCAGCTTAGTTGGCGAAAACCAGTCAAAATGGCGCTTTTGTCCAACTGGTATATATTTTGAGAGTAGAAAGGTGTTCATCAATCCCAACGTAACTATTTTAATTAACGCTAATAACTCAAATATATGAACCTCAATAATTTCACCATAAAGGCTCAGGAGGCCGTGCAGCAGGCACAGCAGATCGCGATGGAGCAGCAGCATCAAGCCGTCGAGCCCGCTCACCTGTTGAAGGGTATTCTGCAGGTAGATGAAAACGTGACACCATTTGTGCTGAAGAAGCTGGGTGTCAATTTCGAGAACATCAAGAAAGCAACGGACAGCATCATTCAGTCTTATCCAGGCGTAAGTGGTGGCAGTCAGTATTTGTCACGAACGGCTACCGAAGTCCTGCAAAAAGCCAACACTTACCTCAAGGAGTTTGGAGATGAGTTTGTAGCCCTGGAACACATCCTGCTTGCCCTGCTTAGTGTCAAAGACAGCACCACGCAGATGCTCAAGGATGCGGGCATAACCGAAAAAGCCCTGAAAGCAGCAATTCAGGAACTCCGCAAAGGAAAACGGGTGACCACCCAAAGCGCAGAGAATAACTACAATGCACTGGGCAAGTACGCTGTCAACCTGAATGAGATGGCACGAAATGGTAAACTCGATCCAGTGATTGGCCGGGAAGATGAAATTCGGCGTGTACTGCACATCCTGGCGCGGCGTACCAAAAACAATCCTATTCTGATTGGAGAGCCCGGGGTGGGTAAAACGGCTATTATTGAAGGGCTTGCACACCGTATCGTAGATGGTGACGTGCCTGAAGACCTTATGGACAAGGAAATTTTTTCTCTGGATATGGGTGCGCTCATCGCTGGCGCCAAGTATCAGGGAGAATTCGAAGAGCGCCTTAAGTCAGTGATCAATGAGGTCAAGACGGCGGAGGGCCAGATTTTCCTTTTTATTGACGAGATCCACACCCTGGTCGGTGCTGGAAAAGGGCAGGGCGCAATGGACGCAGCAAATATCCTGAAGCCTGCACTGGCAAGAGGGGAGCTCCGTGCGATTGGCGCCACGACCCTAAATGAATACCAGAAGTATTTCGAAAACGATAAAGCCCTGGAGCGCCGCTTCCAAAAGGTCCTGGTAGATGAGCCGGGCGTGGAAGATGCTATTTCTATCCTGCGTGGATTGAAGGAGCGCTACGAAACGCACCACAAGATTAATATTAAGGACGATGCAGTGGTAGCCGCGGTGCAGCTTTCCCAACGTTATATTACCGATCGGCATCTTCCGGATAAAGCGATTGACCTCGTTGATGAGGCAGCAGCGAAGCTGCGCCTGGAAATGAATTCTATGCCCGAGGAGCTGGATGAAGTAGAGCGCCGTATCCGTCAGCTCGAAATCGAGCGGGAAGCCATGCGCCGGGAGAACGATGAGGTGAAAATCAGTATCCTCAATGAAGAACTGGCGAATTTGGAAGAAGACCGCAATGCATTGAAAGCGCAGTGGGAAAGCGAGCGTGAGGTTGTCCTTGGTGTACAAAAAGCTAAAGAGAAAATAGAACGGCTAAAGCAAGAAAGTAGCAGAGCAGAGCGGGAAGGAAATTACACGGATGCTGCTGAAATACGCTACGGCCGCATTCCAGAGGAAGAGCAGCAACTTGAGGACTATATGCAAAAATTGCAGGATATGCAGTCCAATAACAAGTTGTTGGTTAAGGAAGAAGTAGATGCAGAAGATATCGCTGAAATTGTCAGCCGCTGGACCGGTGTCCCCGTCACACGAATGCTGCAGAGCGAGCGCGAAAAGCTGCTCCATCTCGAAGAAGACCTGCATAAGCGGGTTGTAGGGCAGGATGAAGGCGTGGAGGCAATCGCAGACGCCATCCGCCGGAGCCGGACTGGATTAAGTAACGAACGCCGGCCGATCGGATCTTTCCTCTTCCTCGGTACCACTGGTGTGGGCAAAACGGAATTAGCCAAGGCATTAGCAGAATACCTTTTTGATGATGAAAATCTGCTCACACGTATCGATATGAGTGAGTATCAGGAACGGCATGCGGTATCCCGGCTGGTCGGTGCGCCTCCGGGTTACGTCGGCTACGATGAAGGAGGACAGCTCACTGAGGCGGTCCGCCGCAAGCCCTACAGTGTCGTGCTGTTGGATGAAATCGAAAAGGCCCATCCGGACACGTTCAATGTCTTGCTACAAGTATTGGAAGATGGCCGTTTGACTGATAATAAAGGGCGGGTGGCAGACTTCAAGAACACGATCATTATCATGACCTCTAACCTGGGCTCAAATATCATTCGGGACAATTTCGCCAATATGGTGCCCGGTGAGGAAGAAGCAGTGATCGACGAGACCCGGGATCAGGTATTCGACCTGTTGAAGCATTCCGTACGGCCTGAATTCCTGAACCGTATCGATGAGACCATTATGTTCCGTCCGCTGTCCCGTAAGGATATCAGCAAAATTGTTGATCTGCAGTTGGAGGAACTACGTAGTAACCTCGCAAAACAGCAAATCCAGTTGACGGTAGCAGGCGCGGCAAAAGAATGGCTGGCGGATAAGGGCTATAACCCTGAGTTTGGTGCACGCCCGTTGAAGCGGATCATTCAGAAGAAGGTGCTCAATGCACTGTCTAAGCAGATGCTCCAACAAAAGATCAACCCGGACAGCAACGTTGTGCTGGATGTTTTTGATGATAAAATTGTGTTTCGTCAGCCCATTAAAGAAGAAGAGCTGATGGCGTAAGCCTTTGAAAGGCGAAACAGTTAGGTAAAAAAAGCCCCGGTAGAAGTTATAGCTTCTGCCGGGGTTTCTTTTTTTAGCGGATTGGAAAGGCTATTCGTATTCCATCATTTCCAACTGAGCCAATTCCCAAATCTCTATCGCATCCTCCAGCGCCGCTTTCAGGTCGACGTGTTTTTTAGCAACCTCTGCAGCATCATCTGAGAGGTAGAATTCAGGGTTGGACATGGTCTTTTCCATTTTTTTGATATCGGCTTCGATTTTTTCCACTTTTTTCTCAGCATTGGAAATGGCACGCTGCAAGCGTTTACGGTCTTCGTAGCTCAGCTCTTTTTTAGGCGGGGCTTCTTCTACTTGTTTAGCTTTTGGCTTTCCTGAGGATTGACTGATTTCGACATCCCGCATGTTATCAAGCTGGCGCTTCTCCAGGAAGTAATTAACATCACCCAGGTGCTCGTGCAATTTGCGGTCCCGGAATTCAAGCGTTCGCTCGGTCAGATTGCCCAAAAACTCCCGGTCGTGAGATACAATAATCAGGGTGCCCTCGTAGTCCTGGATAGCTTGCTTGAGGACATCCTTGGAGATGATGTCAAGGTGGTTGGTCGGTTCGTCAAGCACCAAAAGGTTGAAGGGGCGCAGGAGCAAACAGGCCAATGCCAGTCGGGCACGTTCTCCTCCGGAAAGTACGGATACTTTTTTATCGGCATCTTCTCCACTGAACATGAAGGCACCGAGAATACTTCGCAGTTGCGTACGCATCTCAGCCGGAGCGAAGTTCTCCATAGTTTCCAGTACGGTCAGTTTGGCATGCAGGCTGTCCGACTGATTTTGGGCATAGTAACCAATTTCCACATTATGGCCCAGCTCCAATTCTCCGCCCGTAAGGGTCAGTTCATTGACGATTATTTTGGCCAGGGTGGTCTTTCCTTGTCCGTTTTGGCCGACAAAGGCAACTCGGTCGCCCCGGTCCAGCTTTAGATTGACTTTATCTAAAACGTTAAGGGAGCTATAGCTCTTGGAGAGTTTTTTGGCTTCCAGCACCACTTGCCCGGACCGTGGAGCAGGTGGAAAGCGCAGGTTCATAGCTGCAGTGTCAAATTGTTCTACTTCGATGCGCTCGATCTTGTCGAGTTGCTTCTGCATCGACTGCGCCATCTTCGTTTTAGTGGCCTTGGCCATAAAGCGGGTGATCGTCCGTTCTTTATCCGCGATAACCCGCTGCTGGTTTTCGTAAGCCGCCATTTGCTGCTCGCGCCGCTCTTTACGCAATTCGACGTATTCGCTATAGGGGGATTTATAATCGTATACTCTGCCCAGCTCTACCTCTACCGTTCGTTTGGTGACATTATCCAGGAACTGCTTATCGTGCGAAATGACAATAACGGACCCGCTGTAGTCTTTCAGGAATTTTTCCAGCCAGATGATGGACTCGATATCGAGGTGGTTAGTCGGCTCATCCAGCAGCAGGTAATCGGGGCGTTGCAATAGCATTTTGGCCAGCTCAATCCGCATTTGCCACCCACCACTGAATTCATCAGTCAGGCGGTCCATATCAGACGGCTTAAAGCCAAGACCGGTAAGCACACGCTCCGCATCTGCTTCCATTGTCTGTCCGCCGAGTAGCAGAAACCGGTCATTGACTTCCGAAAACTCTTCCAACATCTTCATGTAAGAATCACTTTCGTAATCTGTCCGCTCTGTCATCTCTTTATTGAACCCTGCAATTTGCTTTTCCAGGCGGCGCACCTCATCAAAGGCTGTCAGGGTTTCCGCCATCACAGTTTTGCCCTTGGGCAGGCTCATCTCCTGATGCAAAAACCCAAGCGTGCTTCCTGATGGGCGGTCGATATTGCCATCGTGAGGTGACATGAAGTCAGCGATGATTTTGAGGAGAGTGGATTTACCTGCGCCATTACGGCCCACTAAGCCCACTTTATCCCGATCTGTAATCACCAGATTGACCCGGTTCAGCAGGGTGCGGTCCCCGTATTTGACGAATATATTATTGATGTTGATCATATTAATGCACTTTACAGAGCCCCCGGCTCCGTTATTTTGCCGCAAAGGTAAGAAATAGGTGTGATCTTTATCACCTCGCAAGCGGGTTGATCCGGTTACCTTTGAATCAAAACGGAAATGCTATGTCTGCTAATTGGGGAACTTACATCGTTATCTTTTTGATTATCGCCCATTTTGTAGTGGGTTTTGGTTTTTTAGTCAAAAAATTAAGCGGTCCGGCAAAGGAAAATCAGCCGGTTGAAGAAGAGGATGCCTCTGAACTCATCTAATCATCGAATTCTTACTATTTTTGGGGTAAATTGCCAGTGTAAACTGAACATTGATGAACTCCCCAATGCCGAACTATCTACTACTACTGCTTTGCCTGCTTAGTGCTCAACTCTCTGCACAAGGATTGGTCATTAACAATAACACCTGTGATATTGGGCTCAACCTCAAGGATGGAGGATGTGACCCCAGTTTGAATGTCATTCCTGACCCCGATGAGGTGGTTATCAATGTGAACGGTGCGCCGGGGACTGCCCTGGGGGTGGACGTCGCGCTACAGGAAGTACAGCTTATCATCCGGCATACCTGGGCCAATGACCTCGACTTATCCCTGCGTTCTCCGGCAGGTATTGAGGTGCCGCTTTCTTTTGATAATGGTGCAGGAGAGGATAACTATGGCAATCCCGATTTCCCGGACTGTGGTCAGCCTGCCCGGTTTACCATGAGCAGCTGTATCCCCGTGGAAGCTGCCGTGCCGCCATTTACCGCAGATGCCATCCGCCCCGAGGGAAGCCTTTACGATTTCAATGACGGGACAACGGACCCCAATGGCCCCTGGGAACTGGTCATTTGTGATGATGCAGAGGGCGATATCGGTCGGTTGGAATATGTGAACCTCGTCTTTGCTCCGCTCAACTGTCAGCCAGTGGAAACGGTAGAGGTCGCAAGTGCAGATACTACCACCGTTGTGCTGACCTGGACACCGGAAACGAGCTGCGGGAATACGATCCTCGAGTACGGACCCGTAGGGTTTACGCCTGGCACCGGGTCTTCTGCCGGAGGTGGGACGCTGGTCAGCTACAATGATTGCCCGCCCTTTACCCTCACCGGGCTGCAAGCCGAAACGACCTACGAGGTATATGTCCGTAAAGTATGCGCAGGCAATGTGTCAGACAACTCCTGTCCTGTCCTGTTTGCTTCCGGCTGCAACCCACCCGATATAACGCTGGCTACAGGCTTTGAGTCGGAATCAATCTGCGGCACGCTCTGCGATACCGACTGTCCGCTCACCGGTCCCTGGCAAAATAGCAGTCTTAACGATATTGACTGGCTGGTAGCTACCGGTCCAACCGCGACCTTCGGTACCGGTCCGGAGTCTGCTGCTGATGGCTCCGACCAGTATGTCTACCTGGAAGCTTCCGGTAACAACTGTGGAACGAATAAAACCGCTTATCTGGAGTCTGACTGTATCGTGCTGGATAAGCAAGGCACAGATACTTGTCATTTTTCATTTCAGTACCACATGTTTGGCGAAGGGATTGGTAGCCTGACTTTGGAAGCCTCAGCGGATGGTGGGTTTAGCTGGGCGCCGCTTTGGTCTCGTTCTGGCCCACAGGGCGGTGATTGGCAAAAGGCCTACATCGGATTCAGTGATTTTGAAAACGGCGATACGCTTCGCCTGCGCTTTGTTGGTCAGGAAGGCAGCAGTAGCCGGGGAGATATAGCCCTGGACAATCTGCAGTTTTATGGCGCGACCTCCCTGGGAGCCCCTGGCTTTACCTTTTACGTGGACGCGGATGCGGATGGTTACGGTGACGACAGTCAGCCTGTTTTCACCTGTCTGAATACCCCACCTACAGGCTTTGTCGCAGCAAACGGAGATTGTGATGATACCAATCCGGCTCTTAATCCTGGTGCTGAGGAAGTGGCTTGTAATGGAATCGATGAAAATTGCAACGGTATGATGGACGACCTCCAGCTGTCACCGCCAACCGTTATACATGATACGATCTGCTCCGGGGAATCTGCCCTGATTAGAGTTGAATCTGATCTTGACAACAGTTTATTTTTTTGGTACCCAACGGTAGAGGCAGAAAACTTCATTTGGTTTGGACCCAATTATTCGCCCGCAACGCTCTTGATCAATGACGGTCCCGAACCAGTGGTTTACACCTATTATGTAGAAGAACGCAGCCTGACTTGTATTTCCGCCAACCGGGCGGAGGTCTATGTGGTCGTTAACCCCACGCCAAATACTACTCAGCAGACTGTGCCGGAGGTGTGCCCCGCTGATTCTCTCAACTTGGAAAGTATTATTATTTCCGATGCCAATTTTACAGGCAGTGCAATCACTTTTCATACCGGCACACCAGCTATTGATGGCAACCAGCTACAGCAAACGGTTATCGCATCCGGTATTGGCAATACTTTTTACTACAAAGCCACCGCTAACTTTGGTTGTACCGATCAGGCCCCGTTGCAGATTGATTTTAAACCAGGGCCTTTATTGTCCTTCGTGCCCGCGGATTCCTTCGCACTTTGCCGGGAGGTCTCGGCTGACTTAGTGGTTCAGGCAAGTGGAGGCAATCAACCCTATGCCTATCAGTGGGGGACAGGGGCAGTAGATCCTGCAATCGAGATAGAGGCAGGTTTCCAGGCAGGGGTAACCAAGCTGTACCCGGTAACGATAACGGATGTCCAGGGCTGTTTTACCGCAGATACAGCCAGGGTGCGGACGATCGTTAGTATTGACTCACTGCGCAGCTTTGTAACCAATGTCAGCACCTGTGATGGTACAGATGGTACGATCACGCTTATTCCGCTATCGGGCGAGCCACCCTATGATTATAGCTGGCAGGGTACGAATGGCGTGACCGGTGACTCTTTGAGTGTATCTGACACCCTGGTGGTTAGTAGCTTGCCCCAGGGCAACTATCGGGTTTCTGTTACAGATAGTTCAAATGAGGGCTGTCGTCTCATCATTCGATCTGTATTGGTGAATGGGCCAGGGGCAGCAGTACAAGATGTCAACGTTGCTGATGTGAGCTGTGCCGGGAGCGCGGATGGGGAGATTTGCCTGACGGTGTCTTCCGGAAGCCCTGTCTTCGAATGGAGCAATGGTGGCGCTTCCGCCTGTATTGATAACCTGGAGGGCGGATTTTACAACGTTACGGTTACCGATGGGAACTGCCAGACTATTATTGACAGTATAGAAGTAGCGTCTGCATCTCCATTGCAGTTGAGTTTTATCAGCACGTCGCCTTCCTGTGCGGCAGCAGCTGATGGATCAATCACTGCAACTGGTTTTGGCGGAACACCACCGTACACTTTTTTATGGAGCAACAACATCAACTTCCCGGATCCCTTTGGACTGACAGCAGGGGTCTACACTCTGACGCTTACCGATAGTAAGAGTTGTGTGTTAGTGGAAAGCTTTGAGCTTCAGGCACCTGAGCCACTACAAATTCAGCTTTTAGATCAAAACGATATGCCTTGTGTGGGGCAGGAAACAGGGCGTATACTTGTAGGTGCCTCAGGCGGCACACCGCCTTATCGTTATCAGTGGCAGGATGGAAGCGATGCCCCTCTTCGGGTTAATCTGGATGAAGGTTCGTACAGCGTAACCGTTATGGACTTTCAGGGATGTACCGCTACTGCCGTTTATGATATTTTGGAGCCCGAGCCGCTGGTGCTGAGCCTTGCAGATACAGATAATCCGACTTGCGTAGGAGAAAAAAATGGTGCAATTACGGTTGTTGGAAATGGTGGAACTCCACCCTTTGCTTACTCCTGGAGTGAAACCGGCACCGATAGTATACTGACGGGTCTGGCCGTAGGTACTTATTTCGCTTATTTGACCGACGCTAACGAATGCCCCGGCGATACTTTGGAGATTCTACTCGCTGCCACTTCTGAGCCAGACTTTACAGCCGATATTGTCCATCCTTTCTGCGAAGGCCTTGAAACGGGGCGTATCTCCCTTAACCCTCAGGGCGTACCGCCTTACAGCTTCTCCTGGAGTAATGGTGCCGTTACTAATGAAATCGATCAACTACCCGTAGGCGAATACAGTGTACAGGTAGAAGACGGACAGGGGTGCCTTTATGATACCACATTCTTAGTAGAAGGGCCTCAGATCTTTGGAAGCGCAATCAATATTGTGCAGCCAGCTTGTGATAACACAATGGATGGTCTGATTAATGTAACAGCTACACAGACAGCTGGTGCTCCAATGATTCAGCCGCCGATTAGCTATCGCTGGAATGATGGTTCTCTGGGCCCGAACCGCGTTGGTATTGGCGATGGAGATTACGTGGTTTCTATTTCAGATGGGCGGGGTTGTGAGCTGGTAAGCGATACGATACCTATTGTTAGTCCGGCCTCTCTGGAGATCGGTCTTGAAGGCTTTGGCCTAATTGCTTGTCGCGGAGACTCTACCGGCTTTATTGAGGTTGATACCCGAGGCGGCACGCCCCCCTATGGCTATAGCTGGATTGGAACAGGTATAGAGACAGAGGACCTGTTTAATATCCCCGCTGGTGCCTATCGGCTGGTTGTGGATGACGGGAATGCCTGCTCTTATGATACCACTTTTATTCTTGAGGAGCCACCCGCTTTGACGGTTTCAATAGACTTGGAAGCAGAGGATATTTGTGAGGGTGGAGAGGTTGATAAACTCATAGCCGTTGTGAATGGAGGGGTGCCGGGCTACCAATACGACTGGAGTAACGGCAATGATCAACCGGAAATTCCTAATCCGGCTCCGGCTGATTACGGGCTAACGGTCACAGATACCAATGGGTGTGAACGGGAAGCCTTGCCAGCTAAGGTCAAGGCCTTAGCCGCTGCGTTTGAATTGGATACCTTTTATACAGTCGATGTGAGTTGTAACGGGGCGGCAGACGGCTGCGCGGTGGCGAGCGTCTCGGGAGGTTCTGCCAATTATCAATTCCACTTTAGCAATGGCTATATCGAAGTGACCGATACTAATACGGTCTCTATTTGTAATCTTAGCCCTGGCAATTACCGGGTGACCGTAACTGATTTGTCTACCGGTTGTAATGAGAGTTCAACGCTTACGCCACTGAGTCAACCGGAAGCACTGTCGCTTACGCGGGATAGTATCCGTAGGGTAAATTGCTTTGGTGATAGTACAGGTGGGATATTCACTTCCGTAACTGGAGGAACGGGGCCTTATATTTACTCCTGGTTCAACAGCAATAATGACACATTTGGCAGTATGGCTGATCTAACCAATTTGCCAGCGGGTACCTATACTGGAGTGGTGATCGATCAGAATGGGTGTACGGACGCTGTCAATGCGGTGGTCACCCATACCAATCCTTCCATCGGTGCAGATTTGTTAAGTGTGGATCATGTAGCTTGTAAGGACGATCAGTCTGGCAACCTGGAACTCGAAGTCATGGGAGGGCAGCCACCTTATGATTTCTCCTGGAGTGATGGCTCAGATACTAAAGACCTTAGCGGGGTTGCTGCTGGTAGTTATAACCTTACGGTAACGGATCAGAGTGATTGTGAAGCTATCTTTGGACCTTACCTTATTGAGGAGCCTGATGAATTGCTGATGCTGGGTGCTGTTCGCTATGACACGGTACGCTGCTTTGGAGATACGGATGGTGCCATCGCGGTGGATGTGTTGGGAGGCGTGCCCGGCTATACTTATGAATGGCTGTACAATGGAAGTTTGCTGCCGTTTACTACCGATAGCATTTACAATCGCCCGGCGGGCCTGCACCGGCTGAATGTTGTTGATGAGAACAACTGCCTAAAGGCATTTGAGCTAAGGGTACCGGAACCGGACAGCCTAACGGCGATGCTAAGCATTCTGAACAATCCACTTCGGGCAGTTGGTCAGGGAGCAGGGGGCGCGTTGCCTTACACCTTCCTTTGGAGTACAGGAGCAGATACGGATACTATTGTTGTACCCGTTTCCAGTACTTACACCCTGACGATCACTGATGCTAATGGATGTGCAGCTGTTGTTCAGGAGGAACTGGTCAAAACGGTGGCGTACCAGTGGATCGAGCGGGTCAAACTCTTTCCTAATCCAGCTAAAGACTATTTCCAGCTGGAAGGGGCATTAAAAACACCAGTGGCATTATCCCTATACGTAGTGAATGCCTCCGGTCAGGTGTTAGCCCAACAAGACCAGCCTGCACAACAACGCTTTCAGTACCGGATAGAAGCTGATCAATGGCCGGTTGGGACCTACTGGGTATTGCTAAAAACAAAGTGGCAAACGATTTACGCTGCCCCTGTAATGCTTATTCGATAATCTTGAACGTGGTTCGTCGATTGATTTGGTGTTCTTCCTCTATGCAGCGATTACAGATACAATCAGCTTCGGGTTCGCTTTCTCCGTAGCCAAACGCTACCACTCGGCCTGGGTCAATACCCAGGGTAATGAGATAGTCAACTGCAGCCTGGGCTCTTCGCTGAGCGAGATCCTGATTGTAGCGTGCGCTGCCCCGGCAGTCGGTATGCGAACCCAGCTGTATGCGGATATCCGGATTTAGTTCGAGGTTACGCGACAGCTCATTAAGGGTGGGCTGGGCATCTTCGCGAATATTGGCTTTATCAAAATCATAGTAGATATTCTCCAGCCGGATTTCTTTATCCATGAAGATCCGGTCGAGGACGATTTCGATTTCAAATTCCTGTACCGGGTTATTAGGGTCCCGCCCAATACCACGGGTAGAGAAAACAGCCTCGTTTTTCAGGTAGCCCCCCTTTGCCGCCAGGAATTGATAATCTGCATTCTCTTCCAGTTCGAGCTCAAACATACCGTTGTCCCCAACGGTGATTTTTTCTTTTCTTGGCCCAAATTGTACTTCAACGGTCGAGCCCGGTAGTGGTTTACGACCAAGTACGACGCTGTTGGGATCCGTAGGTAATTCATAAAGTTTTTCCAGGATAAAACCCTTGAGCAGTAGCTTGTACTCGATTTCTTTTGGTGGTACTTCGTCCTGGACCACTTCCTCCGGAGGCAGTTTTCTTTTGGTAAAGCGGTAAATGTCGTCATTGCCAATGCCCGATTCCCGGCGGGAGGTGAAGTAACCGGAATAGAGTACATCATCGTCCTGTTTAGGCGCGTCGTAGTCAACAATATAACCAAAATCATCAGAGCCCGAATTGACAGGTGGTTTTAGATTGTAGGGCGAGGACCAGCCGCGGCCCTGTAGTTGATAAGTCTTAAAAATGTCGAGGCCGCCCATGCCTGTATGGCCACGGGAGGAAAAATATAAGGTGTCCTTATCAACGAATGGGAACATCTCATCGGCCTCCGTATTTATGACGCGGGTCATGAGTTGGGGTGGGCCCCAGGTGGCATTGGTTTGCCGTTCACTGTAGTAAAGGTCATGACCGCCCCAACCATCGGGATCATTGGCAGAAAAATAAAGTCGTTGCCCGTCTTCAGAAAGAGCTGGTCCGCCGTAGTTGACGCCGTCCTTCATAAACGGTAGTGGCTGCGGCACACTCCAGCTTTTACCGATGACTTCAGCACGCATAATTTTACAGTTGTCTTCTCCCCATTTGCCACCACCAAAACAGCGGGTAAAATAAACTTCAGTGTAGCCATCATTGAAAACAGCGGTGCCTTCATTGTCCTGGGTATTCAAAGCGTTTGCAAAATCAGAAACCGTATTGGACTCCAGGTCAACAAGGAATAAGTCTGAAAAGGCGTTGCCGGTCCAGTTATAGGTGTCCTCTCCAGTGCTTGTTGCCCGGTCGGAAGTGATCACCAGCTGATTGTCCTTGTACAGCACCGGTGCATACTCTGCCCGGCTGGAATTGAAGCCCATTACCTCCACCTCGTATTCCTGCCGAAGTTCTTTCCAGCCCTGTGCAATTTGACAGGCACTGATCTCCCGGCGGTATTCGTAAGGGCTGCCAATTTCAATGCCCAAATCCTTGAACGCCCGGGCAGCTTCTTCGTACCGCTCTGCTTGCTTGAGGGCAAAGGAATACTCTTTAAGGGATTCCCAACCGTATTGGTTATCGTAAGCGATCTTATACCAGCGGATAGCCTGATCGCTCTGGTTCATATTTTTGTAAGCTTCACCTATTTTGAAGGCAATACGGCCTTTCTCTACGCGGCTTTTCGATTTTTCGTATTCTTTTTGGAGTAATTCCAGGGCAACGGCATATTGTTTGACCTCAATAGCGGTTTGCCCATCTCTGACTTTTTCAGTGTAGGTACAGCTGCTGACCGCTGCGATAAGGAGCACCAAAAGGATAGAAGAATACCGTATCATAGCTTTATTTGGATTTGAATGATGTAGGGTGCGCGCCTTTGACCGTTTTCGGTACCGGCTGTTGAAGCGCTTATCATTAAAAACGCCGGAGGTATTTTTTTGTTGCTGCCTGTAATGTGGGAAGGCCGCTTAAGCATTGCTTAAGCGGCCTTCGGTCGTCCATTTATCAGGCAAAGTCAGGGGGCGTTACCGGGTCAACTGTACATCGCCTTTGAAAATCTCTACCGTACCGTCAATGAATTCGATTTCAGCAAACCAGGCAAAAACAGCGTTGTTCATTGACGCTCCCCGAAATTTGCCATCCCATCCGTGTTCCGGATTGTTGGGGGCAAGATCATAGCCTTCGAAGACCGGCTCGCCCCAGCGATTGTAGACCTGGAATGTCCGGATATTCTCTATAACACCATTGCGTGCAAAAATATAGAAACGCTCGTTCGTGCCATCGCCGTTGGGCGAAAAGGCATTAGGGATATAGACGGTCTGCGTCCGGTCTACGAAAAGCCGGAAAGGAGCTTGATCTGTACAGCCGTTTTGGCTCACAATAGTGGCGAGGTAGTCCGTTGTGCGCAACGGATTTGCCGATGGACGGAGGCACCCATCACAAGACAACGTATTGCTGTTTGACCAGAAGATTTGGGCGATTTCGTTCTCCGGCAGGTTGGTCTGTAAGTTGATATTATAGCTTTCACCAAACATGATGGTGGCATCTGCCGGTTCGATTAGCGCGTACGTGGAGTCCGGCTGTACAATAGCACTACTGGCTTCGTAAGTACATCCATTTTCATCCCGAACAATCAATTCGTAGTTGCCAGGCATGATATCGGCAAATAAATTACCGGACTGGTAGGTCGCTCCTCCATCTATGGAGTATTCATAGGGTGGTGCTCCTCCGGTAACCTGTGGGAAACGAATGGTGCCCGGGTCACCAAAGCAAAGGGGTTGAATAAGATCAAAAGTTGCATCAGGCACCGGCTGCGTAACGAGCACTTCGTCCTGAGCGGTACAGCCATTTTCTGTATTAGTGACCAATAAATTGTAAAGTCCTGGCGCATCGATAAGTGGTGAGGTGCTCGCTCCGCCTGAGGAGAGGTTGCCACTAACGGTGTTCCACTCATAAACGATGTAGGCACCTTGCTCTGAGTCAGATCCATCAAGATTAGCGGTGTTCTCCCAACATTCCAGTACAAAACTGTTGCCAGCATCCGCAGCTGGTGGTGTGATATCCTGATCAACGGCTACCTGATTGGTATTGGTGCAGCCGGTGAGCACATTCTCTATGGTCAGGGTATACATGCCGGGCTGATCAACAGACACATTTAGACTGCTGGGCTCGCCAATGAACTGGCCATCCTGAGTAGTCCAGTTGAAAATAAAATCATCGCCCTGGGTGCTGGCACTGGCATTGAGCAAGATCGTTTCGACGGCACAGGTAAGGGTAGCCGGGGGGGCAAAAACCACGCTCGGTAATGCCACATCCTGAGTGATTTCAACGGCATCTGTATTGGTGCATTGATTGAAGTTGTTGGTGACTACTAAGGTGTAGATGCCTGGTAGATTAATGCTGGGCTCCATCGAACCTTCGCCACTCAAAATGCCTGGCCCCTGCCACGCGTAAGTGAAATCACCGGTACTGGAGCCTGAACCACTCAGTGTGAGGTTTGGGTCATCGCAGTTCAGCTCCTGACCCGTGCCAGCTTCAGCAATGGGTGCAATAGTATCCTGCACGACCGGCACCATCAATTCGCTACTGCAAAAGTTTGTTGTATTGGTCAGGGTCAATACGTAGGTGCCCCCGCTGTTGATAGTTGGGCTGTTGGTTTGTACGCCGGCGAGGATTGTCCCGTTGTTGGTGGACCAGGCGTAGTTAAATTCCGAACCGTTACTGGAGGCGCTGGCATCAATTTCGATGCTAGTGGTAGCGCAGGTCAGGGTATCCGGATTCAGTGCAGAAACGACCGGCGCAACCGTATCCTGTTCTACAAGAATACTCGCCATGGCGTCACAGCCATTGCTGGTGTTCTCAATCAGCAATACGTATTCACCAGGGGCATTGATCGTTGGTAGTAAAGTTTGTCCGCCATTACTAATGTTGCCATTCTGGGTTGTCCAGGTGTATTCAAACTCACTGCCCTGGCTGCTACCTCCTGTTTGTAGTTGTTGCTCAGTAAGGTCACAGTTCAGTATCTGCGGGCTGGCAATGGCAATGGTTGGCGTTATCGTGTCCTGGGTGATCACGACGGCATCCGTGCTGTTGCAACCGTTAAAATCATTAGTTACCGAAAGGGTGAAGGTACCTGGTTGATCAATAATTGGAGCAAGGCCATTTGCGCCACTGATAAGTCCGGGACCATTCCACGCGTAGGTGTAATCACCGGTGCTTGACCCATTACCAGATAAGGTTATAGTTGGCGTATCACAGTTCAGTTCCTGAGCGGAGCCCGCCTCTGCTGCTGGTGCAATGGTGTCTTGTACCACATTAACTTCAAGCGTGCTGATACAGTTGTTTTCGGTATTGGTCAGGGTCAGCAGGTAGCTGCCGCCGCTGTTCACGGATGGGGTGGGGGAGGACAAACCGCTTTGAATATTGCCGTTGGCCGTGCTCCAGTTGTAATTGAAGCTCACTCCACTGCTGCTGGCTGTAGCATCCAACTGTAAGCTGTTTACCGCACAGGTAAGTGTATCCGGCGTTGCTGCGGTTATCACAGGTTGGGTAATGTCCTGGTCAATCTCTGTGTCCTGGTTACTGATGCAACCGTTGTCCGTGTTTACAATGAGCAGGTTATAGATGCCCGGCGCATTGATCGTGGGTTGCAGGGTGGTGGCACCGGCAGTGATTATTCCGTTATTTGTTGTCCAGTTGTAGCTGAAATCTGCACCCTGGCTTGATCCTGTTGCATCAATGGATTGCTCGGTCAGCGTACAGTTGAGTATTTCCGGGGTCTCAATGGCAACTGACGGGGGGGTAACATCTTGTGTGACGAGCACCTGATCGGTTGCTGTACAGCCATTTTCGATATTGGTCACCAAAAGACTGTAGGTACCCGGTGCATCTATAGCGGGGGTCAGTACGTTCTGCCCCGTGGCAAGACCGGGACCGGACCAATCATATAAGAAGCTGCCCTGGCTGGAGGCTGTTGCATCAAGCGATAAAAGCGTATCGGTGCAGGTGAGCCGGATTGGAGCGCCTGCCTCAGCCGTTGGTGCCAGTGTGTCTTGCTGCACCTCTACGGAGGTTGAGCTTTCACAACCATTAGTATTATTGGTCACTATAAGTTGGTAAGTACCGCCGCTGCTTACGCTGGGGTTGAGCTCACTGGCAGGGCTATCGAGTTGCCCGTTATTTGTCGTCCAGTTGTAGCTATATTCAGTACCCTGGCTCGAATTGTTAGCATCGATTAAAAGGCTGGTTTGCACACAAGTGAGTGCATCGGGTACCAGGGCGGTAGCCAATGGAGCCACTGTATCTATGGTGACAAGCGCCTCGTCGAGGGCTTCACACTGATTGTCGGTATTCAGCACGGAGAGTTGATAGACTCCAGGTTGGCCAGCTTGGAAAGTCGGATTGTCTGCATTGGCCAGCGGAGCGCCATCCAGTGTCCAGGAGTAAACCAGTGGCCCATTCTGACTGGTATTGTCCCCTCCAATACTGAGCGTGTTTACTTCACAATTGAGTATGCCGTTCGCTCCGGCGTCTGCCTGAGGCACCGCTGTGTTTTCTGCTACCGTCACCGTTTCTGTGACCGCGCACTGATTGGTAGTATTGGTGATCTGCAGCGTGTAAGTGCCTGCTTGCAAGGCTGTGATAGTCGGATTGTCTGTTGCTTCTGTGAAGTTGCCGTCGGGAGACGACCATTGGTACAGCAGACTCGGTCCTGTATCAGAAGCACTGCCATCAAGAGTGGCAGTAGGACTGTCGCAGTCAATCTGCAGGTCGGCATCAATAGTAATACCTGGTAATGCCACATCCTCATCAATGCTTACACTGCTTAGATTAATACAGCCATTGCTTTGGTTGGTTACCTGCAATGTATAGGTACCTGGTGCATCAATTACTGCATTGAGGGTATCTGCACCGGCAGCGATGTTCCCATTGGCAGAAGACCATTCAAAAGCAAGCGGTGCATTTCCACTTGCGCTGGCTTGTAAGGTATAGTCGGTGTCTTCACAATTAAGGGTAGTGCCTGGGCCAGCGTCTGCAGTTGGTATTTCAACGTTTTGGTCTACAGTAACGCTGAGGCTTTGCGCGCACTCATTTTCAGTATTGGTGACTTGCAGCGTGTAGGTACCCGTCAGGTCTGTGGATAACTCCGGACCGGAGGCGCCATTAAGGAGGTTGCCATCTGCTGTTGACCAGCTGTAAACGAGGGCATTACTATTGGCAGTGGCACTGCCTGATAGCGCAATAATTGTATCTGTACAAGTCAGTGTTGCCGGTGGCGCAATAGCGACCTCCGGCAGGAGGGTGTCTATTTCAACCAGTGCAGTGGAAGCATTGCTGCAACCATTTTCTGTATTCAGGACCTGAAGCTGATAAAGGCCTGGCTGATTGATGCCGGTCACTTGATTGATGGTCGTATTAATAGCAGCGGAATCCGGTGCCATCCACATATAATTGAAGTTTGCCCCGCTGCTGGACCCGGATCCATCAAGCGTGATGGAGGCTGTGCCACAGTCCAGTACTTCGGGTGTGGCGATAACAACCAGAGGAGGCTCAATATCTTGTTGAATAGTAACCTGGGCATTACTGATACAGCCATTAGCGAGGTCTGTTACCTGAAGGTTGTAAAGGCCTGGCTGGTCGATTGACTGCTCGAGCGGTTCGGCACCTTCCGGTAAAACACCGGTCGGTCCACTCCAGGAGAATTCGCTTTGCCCACTATAGGTTGTTGCAATACCCTGAAGGAGCAGACTGTCATTGTAACAGTTAAGTATACCGGGCGAAGGAAGGTCTGCCTGTGGTGCAATCGTGTCTATATCGACCAGAATGGCTGCGGTGTCATAGCAAGCAATACTTGGGGCCGAAATGACCAGTTGATATACACCGGGCGCGTCAATAGTTGGCGTTAGTGTATTAGGCCCACTTTCGATATTACCGTCTGGAGTCGTCCATTCGTAGAGTCCGTCCGGGCCCAGATTGGAGTTTTGGGCGTCAAACTGCAAGGTGGGATTGTTACAATCCAGAAGCTGTGGGCCGTTAATGATCGCCACTGGCAAGTTATCATCTTTAAAAATGGATACGGTATCTGTAGCGGTACAGCCATTGAGCGTATCGGTTACTTCCAGTTCGTAAAGCCCACCGGCGTTTACTGTGGGTTGGAGTGCGTCAGGGCCACTAACGATGTTACCATCAGTAGTGGTCCAGGTGTAGACAAAGCCGTTGGTATTGCCGCTCGCATTTGCACTGAGTATTATTTCCGGTTCTTCACAGGTAAGTTCGGCACCAGGCCCGGCATCGATAGCAGGGATCGTCGTATTCTCGTCTATATCGACAGTACTGCTGCTGACACAGCCATTCTGGGTATTCGTTACAGATAAGGTATAGCTGCCCGGGGCATTAACGGTCGGGTTGAGGGTGTTTGCACCACTGACAATAGCTGGACCTGCCCAGCCGTAGTCGAATTCAGTGCCTGTGCTGCTTCCGCTTGCATCAATTTGAATCTCCGGGGCCTCACAGGTAATGGTGCCTGTGGACAAAGCAACATCTGGCAGGTTGTTGTCAGCAGCTACCTGGACGGTGTCATAGGCTACACAGCCATTGACTGTATTGGAAATGGTCAAAATAAACTCACCACTTTGCTGTGCAAACGCAGTTAGGTTATCTGAAGGCATCAGACCAGGGCCCGACCAGGATGCTGTAAATTCAGCGCCCGATGAGGAACCGGTGCCATCCAGTGTTACGGCTGGCTGGAAACAGGTGACGGTATCAGGCGTATTGGACTGTACCACAGGAAGGTCAAAGTTCTCTTCTACAATCGCCGAAGTGGTAGCAGTACACCCTTCGTCATCGGTTATGGTAACAAAATATTCACCAGCCTCAAGGTTGGCGGGGTCTTCACTCTGAGCACCGTTACTCCAGCTGAAATCATAACCCGGGGAACCACCACTTACTTCAAGGTCAATACTGCCGCCGTTAGGGGTCAGGCAGTTGACCCCTTCAGTATCAGCAATAGTTGCAGATACAGGCTGAGGCTCTTCCACTTCTACCTGAACAGTATCAGTACACCCATATCCATCCACGATATAGGCTTCATAAAGGCCAGGAGTAAGCCCTGTCAGGTTATTACTTTCGTCTGGTAATGGCAGGTCATTGCTGACGTCATACCAGCTGAAATAAAAGGGAGCAACACCGCCGCTTACATTGATGGATATCTCGCCATCGGTAGCCCCTGAACAGGAAACGGGCTCAGCGTTTGTCTGCGGGTTGAGATCAAGCAGATCGATGAATGCAGTGCCTTGTACCTGCCCCACGCAGGTAGGATATGCCTGTGGCGCGACATATTCAGCTTGGTAAAAGCCCGGGGCATTCACTTCTATGAGGGTAGGGTTTTCAGTCGCAATGACTTCCGGTTGAGGCACTCCATTGAGGGAGTAAGAAAATAACCAGGGGCCATCGCCCTGAAAAGAGACCTGTAGCTGAGCCGTGAAGGGCGCTTCACAAAATTGCGCCTGTCCGGACAGCATGGCTTCGGATGCCCCACTTACGGTAACGGTCGCATCGGTAGTTGCCGTAAGGCCACACTGATCCGTAACAGTGACCGTATAGGTAGTGGTTTCATTGGGGGTGACAGTAATACTGGAAGCGGGTGAGGCGTTGCTCCAGCTATAGCTGAATCCTGGTAAGCCCCCACTTACAGTAGCAGCAAGAGAGGCCGGCTCGCCCGGGCACACTTCGACAGTTGGCACGGTTACATCCAGAGGCGGACTGTCTTGTATAATGAGTTCTATTGTACCATTTATGCAAGAACACGAATTCTCAATCTCAATAATAATGGTTTCCTGACCTTCGATAATAGCGTCTTCAAAGACATCAATTGGAATTTGAACTGTAGTCTGCCCCGGGAAAGCGGTCACAGAAAGCGGGAAGTTGGCATAGTCTACGCCTGGAGTAGCCGTACTATTTGGAGAGACAACGAGGTTGACCGTTCGGCTGGTAGTGAGGTCACCACCTACATTGAGGGTGAAGTAGCCATCCGAGCAAGCTTCATAGGTAAGGTTACTGTTAGTCGTAGGGGAAAAGGCCTCTCCTGTAGCTGTACCGCCGGCAGCAAAACTGTTGGCCTCCAAAAATACAGCAGAGTCATAAATGCCATCTCCTACGTCCCCCACGAGCAGGCGGATAGTGTAGGTTTCGCACTCTTGTACATTGGCAATAGCTGTTAGTACTCTGGTAAAGCCATCAAATTGTATATCGTTATTGATGGCACCGGCTCCACAACTATTAGAATTGGGTACAAAGAAGACTGTATTGTCCTGGTCATTGATATTATCAATGGTAACCCCAATATTGGAGCCGGGCAGCACAGCAATATTTTCTCCGTTACCGGTAAAGCCACCGTTTATGCCCGGACCACTGATAAAGAAGCCAAAGACATCATTATAACCTGCATCCACAAATTCACAATACTCTTCAGAAGCAAAGGCATACCGGAAAGTGATATTATCAACAGTAGGGGTGAATTGGAACTCTACGCCAGAGGCATCAAAAACGGTATTGGAGCCCGCCAGATCCGCCAGGTCAGGGTGGCTGCCGCCGCCCATATTATTACCCGAACTGCCTGAATTGTTGGGACCGGTGGCATCTGAAGCGTTACCACTGGAAATAATGACACCTGACCCAATCCCAATGGAGGAATTACCCATCCCAAACTGGCCTGCACTTGCAGCGTTACCAATCAGGCTGACATTGGCAACATCAAAGCAGTTACCACCAATGAATATATCTTGAATCAAGGTAAGCGCGTCTATACCAGGGCTGACAGTCAATGCTGCCATCCGGTTCTCATCCGATGGCCGGTCACAGGATTCGCAGCTCACGGAAAGAATGAACTTGGTTTTTGTGGCATTCGGGTTGAGCTGAGCCACCGGTATGCTCTGGCAAGGCGCTGAGGCCGTGAAGCTGTAAGTGATCTCCGGGCTCCCTTCATCGCTCAGGAACCGGACTTCGCCACCCTGTTGTGCCTCGGGGCTTAGCCAAAGCTGGTATTGCTCATCCGGCTGCAGCTGGCAAAGGGTTAAGGAAAAAGGACCTTCTTCCTGCGTAGACAGTCGGTGCCTTGAACGGGTCTCTTCAAGCGTAACCACTATGGGGTCAACATTAGCTTGGATCCACAAGGTGAACAGAAGGAAAGAGGAAGTAAGGAGTATATATTTTCTCATATTTGGAATTTTTGGCGTATGGTCACCAATTGTTCTGTGCTTAAAGGCTATTTCCTGATTTTACAAAAGATAGGCCATTATTCCACAATAAATATAAGGTTATTTATTCAGCACAAAAAAAATAGGGCTGAACCTTTGCAGGATCAGCCCTATTTCAATCAATTATGTCGTTAATTAGGTCTACTGAGCGGCTTGTGCTGCTTTGGAGAACCCTTTTTTATCAGACTTAGTGTCCTTCGCACGAAGCTCGCCGGTCAAATCTGACATGATTGGCGTTGCCACGAAAATGGAAGAATAGGTACCTACAAGGATACCAATGAGCAGTGCAAATGCAAAGCCCCGGATACTCGAACCACCGAAGAAGAACAGAATCGCTACCACAAATAGCGTGGTCAGCGAGGTGATGATCGTACGGCTGACGGTACTGTTGACCGCGCGGTTGATCACTTCTTCTTTAGAGCTCTTCGTATAGTTGTTCAGGAATTCCCGGATACGGTCGAATACAACCACGGTATCGTTAATGGAATAACCAATTACTGTCAGAATAGCGGCAATAAAGGCTTGGTCAATCTCCAGCGAGAATGGCAGAATACCATGGAAGATGGAGAAGATACTCATGACCACGAGTGTATCGTGGAACAGTGCCGCTACCGCACCAAGGCTGTACTGCCACTTGCTAAAGCGGATGAAGATGTACAGGAAGATGAACAACAGTGCAAAGGTGGCTGCGTAGAATGCGCTGGACTTGATATCGTCAGCAATCGTCGGGCCAACTTTACTGGAACTCTCTACGTGTGTACCATCACCATCGGGAGCTTTAAATTGCTCAAAGTCGATATTGCCGCCCGTGATTCCGTTTACACCATTGTATAGTGCCGTCATCACTTGTTCATCAGCATCATCTTCGGTAGACTCCACGAGGTAATCGGTAACAACGTTATAAGTGTTTTCAGTGTCTACTGACTTTACAATAGGTTCGTTGCCTTCAAAGACTTCTATCAGCGCAGAGCGCAGCTCAGCCGCTTCCACGTCAGTCCCTTCGATGGTCACATTATAGGAGTAACCACCTTTGAAGTCTACGCCCAGCTCAAATCCACGGGTCGCCATAGAAACCAAACCGGCAAGGATAATCGTACCAGAAACGATATAAGCAACCTTGCGCTTGGCCAACCAATCGACAGACAGATTGGCAAAGGTGTCTTTGGAAAAGCCCGTAGAGAAGCTCATGCTGCGGCCCTTTTCTTTTAACCACTGATCGATCATGAGACGGCCTACCAGCACCGCTGTAAACAGCGAGGAAAGCACACCGATAATCAATACGACTGCAAAGCCCTTAATGGGGCCCAGACCGAAGTACGCCAATACAAAAGCGGTAAGCAACGTGGTTACGTTGGCATCGATGATCGCAGAATAAGAGTTCTGGAAACCATCGCTCACAGACATGAGTAGTGACTTGCCTTCCCGCAATTCTTCCCGGATACGCTCGTATATGATTACGTTGGCATCTACTGCCATACCGATCGTCAATACGATACCAGCAATACCAGGCAGGGTCAGTACCGTACCATAGGAAGCCAGTGCGCCAAAGATAAAGAAGATGTTCAGGATCAACGCCAGGATGGAAACAATACCGCCGCCGCCGTAGTAGGCAATCATAAAGAGCAATACAAGCACGAAACCAACGGACAGTGCAATTGTACTGTTGCGGATGTTTTCCTCACCCAATGATGGGCCTACCAGGGACTCCTGAATAATCTCAGTTTCAGCTGGAAGCTTACCAATCTGTAGAATATTGGAAAGGTCCTTACCTTCCTGAATGCTGAAGCTACCCGTAATTTGGGAATCACCAGTCAGGATTGGGTTGATTACGCGTGGTGCAGAAACAACTTCATCGTCCAACACGATGGCAATCTCCCGGTTATTGTCCTGGGCGGCCTCAGTGGTCAGTTGTCCCCAGATTTTAGCACCAGTGTTATCCATTTTAAGGGACACTGCTACCTCATTGGTTTGCGGGTCGGGGTTGGCACTTGCATCTACTACGTGGTCGCCGGTCATGGCAGGCTTACCGTCGCGGGCAGGCTTCAAGCCATAAAGCTCGTAATTGTCGGTGATCTCGTTAGTCTCATAGTCCTTCATTGGGTCTTTGCCCCAACGCAGCACCATATCCCGTGGGAAGAGTGACTTGATCTCCGGCTTTGCCAGCAGGCTGTCAATATTACGGCGTTGGTTCTTCTTTGCAAAGCCTAATACAGACAGTCCTTGTGCACCGGTAGAATTCAGCGTCAGTGCTTCAAAGAGTGGCCCTGACTGTGAGGCACTACCATAAATGGTATCAATGCTGGTGATTTCACCAGCAATTTCGTTGCCCAGTGAATCTGTAGCCAGTGTAGTGTCAATACGCAGGATTTCCCGCTCCACTTCACTTCCACTCATCGTCTGTGCCAGGCGCTGATTAGCCTGGATAAAGGCTTGTTGTACACCCTGGTCACTAATGCGGAATACGTTAAAGAACTCAAGCTTTGCAGCGGCCTGCATGAAATTGCGGGCACGTTCCGGGTTGTCAATACCCGGCAGTTCCACAATGATCAGGTCGCGGCTGGCATCCAGAGAAACATTTGGCTGGGTGACTCCCAGTTTATCGATACGCTCCTTGAGGAGCTTAAACGTCAGGTCTACTGTTTCGTCCGCCTTTTCGCGGATCACGCGTACCACTTCACCGTCACCGGTTTCGTAGTTGATCTGATCGCGAAGGGATTCGTTACGGGTAAAGATCGGAGCGAGTTTCTTATCGCCCTTTACCTCATTCCACGCGTCGAAGAATAGAGAAACAAAGTCGGCCTGTTCGGTTTTCTGCGCTTGAGATGCTCGGTTTAACGCTTCCTCAAAAGTCGGGTCCTTGCTGTCATTGGCTAACGCTCTTATGAATTGCCGCAGGTCCACTTGCAGCACGACGCTCATACCTCCCTTGAGGTCGAGGCCGAGGGCCAGTTGCTGTGACTTTAATTCCTGATACGTGTAGCTCTTCAGTAGAGGAATTTTAAATACCTCTTCCGAAGACATGGAGTCCAAAAACTCCGCGCGCTTCACTTTGAAGGCGGTCTTCTGAAGGTCTTCCGGCAGGTCTTGGGTCGACGTACGTGCAAACTCATCGGCAGCTTTTTCAACTTTCTGCGTAGGCAGGATGAAAAAGTACTGTACGAGTGTTACGATCGTCATGACCACAAGGAAGAACTTCACTACTCCTTTTCCTTGCATAACTCGAAGTGACTTTTAGAAAATGTTAAAAAATGAGCATCTGTCTTTCTTTTTGAAACACATAAATGCCTGATAAATAAGGCCTTCTATGTATCTTGTATAGAAAAACTGCGCAAATATACGCGTTTTGAAGCGCTAATGAAATCTTGAGGTGCATTTATTATCGCTGACAAGCGCACTGTGTTGGCATTAACGAATTTCCGTTGGTCATCGTAGGCCATGCATTACCGCTGCCTTCCAGTTCAAAATAGAACGGCTTGCGCTTTTTGTCGTAGTTGCCGGCTTCGTTCATCGTAGCGGCATCGTACAGCCGCCCGTTTACCATAGTATACCGGACCGACTCCGAGTTGCGGATGTCTTCCAACGGGTTTTCATCCAATACAATGAGGTCTGCCAGTTTGCCGGCTTCCAGTGAACCAATCTGATGGTCCATCCCCAGGTATTTCGCGCCGTTCATTGTAGCACACCGCAATGCCTGATGATTGGTCATCCCGCCCTGCTGCAACATCCAAAGCTCCCAGTGCGCACCCAGCCCCTGTAGTTGCCCGTGCGCGCCCAGGTTGATATTGACGCCAGCATTTTGCAGCTTGTTGAGCGACTTTGAGGTCAGGATGTGCCCATTTTCGTACTCCTCATTGGGTATCATCGTGCGGTGACGGGCTCTTGCGTCCACTACGGCCCTGGGCGTAAAGGTTAGGAGGCGCTCCTTTTCCCACACATTTGTCTTTTGGTACCAGTAGTACTCCCCATTGACACCACCGTAGTTCACAATGAGGGTAGGGGTATTGTGGGTCTGGGTTTGCGACCAAAACTGCACCACATCATCATAGAGCGGGGCAACCGGGATATTGTGCTCTACGCCAGTATGGCCATCAGCCACCATGCTCATATTATGGTAGAAGAAAGAGCCCCCTTCGGGCACCACGAGAATGTCCAGCTCCCGGGCCGCCTGCATGACCTGCTGCCGCTGCTCCCGGCGGGGCTGATTGTAGCTCTTTACCGAGAAGGCGCCGAATGCCTTCGTCCGCCGGATGGCAGAACGTGCATCTTCGAGGTTGTTGATGACCGCTTTGAAGTCGCCATCTGCACCATATAGAATAGTACCGGTGGAGAACAACCTTGGCCCTAACGTTTCCCCGGTCTTGATCATCTCGGCGTGGGAGAAGATCATCTCGGAGTTGGAGGAGGGGTCATGGGCCGTCGTCACACCGTAGGCAAGGTTGGCGTAGTAGTACCAGTTTTGTTGTGGGCTCAGTCCGTAGCGGAAGTCGCCCAGGTGGCCGTGCACATCTACCAGCCCGGGCATGATGGTCTTGCCCTTGCAGTCGATGACTTTAGCTGATTTGGGCACCCTTACTTTTTCGCCTATTGCTTTGATCAGGTTCCCTTCCACGAGGATAGTGCCGTTTTTGATGACCTCGTCGCCCTTCATGGTAATAATCCGTGCATTAGTGAAGGCTAATGCCCCCTCCGGTTGGTCGGCTTCGAGCTCGAGCCCGATGCGCAAGCCTACCGTATCCATAGGCGGCAGGCTGTCTAGTCCGCCTTCCAGAAAGGTGAAGCGTTCGGTAAGGGTATCGCTAAACAGCTCCTCGCCCAAGGTCCAGTACAGGCGTTTGCTGTCTTTAGACCAGTGAATATTGATACCAGCATCGCGGGCAACCTGCGCCACGGGAACAGCTTTGGTCTTAGCGCTCAAACCAACTGACTGGCCAGTTTGGGGCAGTGGGGCCACATACACTTTGTGCAGTTCTGACCACGCCACCCATTTATTGTCCGGGCTGGGCACAAATCGCTGGGCATATTTGCCATCAAAGTGCTTTTTATCGTCACTTCCGTCTGGTTTGATACTGTGATAGGCCTTAGTGATACTACCAAAGAGGTAACCACCGGTTTGATAGAAAATACGGCTGCCATCAGTATTGAAAACCGGGTATTCGCCCCGGGGAGTGACCAGCACAGGCTCGCCTCCGGCAACGGGGATGGTATAAATGCCTGGTTCTTTGCAGAAGGCATACCCCTGATGCATATTGCCGCCGTCCTTGCGGTAGACAATTGTCTGTCCGTCCGGAGCAAACTTTGGGGTACGGTAAATGCCTTTTTTAGTAGTGATGGCATTGTGTTCGCCCGTCGTGAGATCGAGGTGGCGAACGGCGCCCATTTCCTGGTCATTCCAGGCCACATAAACGAGTGACTGCCCGTCGGGAGAAAAGGCCGGCTCAAACTCTAAGTCCGCTGCATCGGTAAGGCGCACCGGTTGGCCATCGGGCAGTTCCTTTTTCCAAAGGTGCCCTACGGCGGAGAAAACCAGGATTTGCTCATTTGGTGAGGTCACTGCGTGGCGGATGACCTTGGCGGTAAAGCGGTCGTTGAAGGCATCATTTTGGAAACGTACCGTTTCCTGAAAGCGGTGCTTAGCAGTGGCTGTGAATGGGATTTCAGTGGCTTTGCCCGTTGCTACTTCGACTTTCCAGATTTTGCCCTTCCCCCAAATGATAATGTGTTGATCATCGGGCATCCAGTCAAAGCCGGTATACACACCAAAGATCGCCCAGGCCTCCTGCTGATCCTTGCTAAGCCCATCGAAGAGGGGAAAGTTCTGCCCGGTCTCCAGGTCGTGGATGAACAATACTGACTTGGTTCTAACCCGGCGCACGAAGGCCAGCTTGGTACCGTCGTTGGAAACCTCGGGACGGCAGGCACCACCCGGACCGGAAATGATATTTTTCACCTTGCCTTTTTCCCGGTCGTACCGCTTAATGACGTAGATCTGGCTGTTTGGGTCTTTATTGTATTGGAAATAGCCGCCCGGGTACATGTCTTCGCTATAGTAAACGTACTGCCCGTCGGGGGATACGGAAGGCTCATTCACGTCCTGTTGGTCGTTTTTACGTTCGGTGAGCTGAATGCCGCTACCACCGGTTTTGTGGTACATCCACATTTCACCTGCTCCCAGAGACCGGGAAGAAGTGAAGTGCTTGCGGGCAATGAAGTATTTCCCATCGGGCATCCATACAGCGTTATTGAGTAGCTGGAAATCCTCTTTCGTGAGTTGCTGAGCATCACTACCATCCGCATTCATCACCCAGATGTTATCACCGCCCCCGGCATCGGAGGTGAAGAGGATTTGGCTGCCGTCCGGGCTGAAGCGGGGCTGTACTTCCCAGGCCAATCCGCTGCGCAGTAAGGTAGCATCCCCACCGGCAACCGGCATGGAATAAATGTCACCTAAGAGGTCAAAAGTAATAGTCTGCCCGTCCGGGCTGACATCCAGGTTCATCCAGGTGCCTTCAGTGGAGGTCAGCGTTTCTTCGTGGAACTCGCCCGGTGGTTGGTTGACATCCCAGGACGGCTCTTCCTTTTGTGCGGGCAGGGTGGCAGAAGCCAGCAGTAACAGTAGTATTAATCGAAACTTCATTATATAGTCAGTTTGTATGCAGAAATATTGAGCTTGCAATTCTATGAAAAAAATGCTTATTATTGTTAATGTGTGTAACAAATCGCTAAATGCCTGCCAAACTCCGAAGGAGTGATAGACACCTGACTGGGGCAGCGCCCCAGGAATTTAATGGCAGTTGGTTTATAGTCTGACAACTTAAGGTTTGTGAAAATCATGACGCCGCTATTTTTTTGGCTGGCAAGGCGGAAAACGTAGGCATAGCCTAAGCTACGGCGAGGCTTTCCAACGGAGCAAGACAGAAAAAGAGCAAGTCAGGATTCACAAATCTTGGGTTGTCAGACTATAAGCCCTGTATGGGCGGCACTTTGTGCAATTTGTTATACATACCTATCGATAAGTAATACCTAACCGATCTGAAAATGACCACCCAAATCTCGTCTTCCGCCAACCGGCAGGAAATCAAATCTTTGTTTGAAACCCAGCGGGCGCACCAGTATGAAGTGGCGCGCACCAACGCCCGGGAACGTATTGCCAAACTGCAACGCCTGAAAGCGGCTGTACTCGATCGAAGACAGGCCATCCGGGATGCGGTATACGCGGATTTTAAAAAGCCGGCTGCTGAAGCTGACCTCACGGAGATCTACGCAATCACTACGGAAATCAAACACACCGCCCGGCATCTGAGCAGATGGATGAGTAAGCATTCGGTGGGGACTCCACTGCCATTCCTTGGTAGTTCATCCTGGGTACGCTATGAGCCTAAGGGCGTCTGCCTGATCATCGCGCCCTGGAATTTTCCACTTCAACTGGCGATCGGGCCATTGGTTTCCGCTATTGCGGCGGGCAATACCGCCATCGTAAAGCCTTCGGAGCATACACCGCATACTTCTGCGGTGGTGCGCGAAATCGTGGAGGCGATCTTCGAGCCTAAAGAAGTGGCGGTAGTGGAAGGCGCAGTAGAAACAGCCACGGAACTGCTCAAACTGCCCTTCAATCACATCTTTTTCACCGGTGCACCGGCTATTGGTAAAATTGTCATGCGGGCAGCAGCTGACCACCTGGCTTCAGTTACGCTGGAACTAGGCGGCAAATCCCCCACCATTGTTGATGAAACAGCAGACCTTAAAACAGCCGTAAGGCGGATCGCCTGGGGTAAGTTTCTGAACAGCGGGCAGATCTGTATTGCACCAGATTACCTGTTTATTCACGAAAGCAAAAAGGACGAATTTGTGCGCCTGATGGCTGATCAACTCCGGGTTTTATACGGAGAAGATACTGCAACATCGGGTGCTTACAACCGTATGGTGAATGCCAAACATTTTGAACGGGTGGCTGGCTACCTAAAGGATGCAAAGGAGCGGAACGCTACGATTGAGATAGGTGGCGGGCTGAATGCAGCGTCTGATTTTATTGAGCCTACTGTGGTTAGTAATGTACCCGATGATGCACTTTTGATGCAGGAAGAAATTTTTGGCCCGGTCCTGCCCATCCGCACCTTTAAACACCTGGACGAGCCCCTGAAGGTGATCAACAGTAAGGAAAAGCCGCTGGCGCTTTACCTGTACAGCAAGAGCGAGGGTAATATTAAGCGTATCCTTCAGGAAACCCGCGCCGGGGGCACCTGTATCAATAATAATGATGTGCACTTCATGCAGCCCAATCTGCCCTTTGGCGGCTCCAACAACAGCGGTATTGGCAAAAGCCATGGCTGGTATGGTTTTGAAGCCTTCTCAAATGCCCGGGCGGTATACCGGCAATACCTGCCCGGAGCGCTGGAGCTGCTCATGCCGCCCTACACAAAGCTGAAGCAGCGGATCATTGACCTGACTATAAAGTGGTTCTGATTCTGTAGGGCGTCGGACAATCGCGCTTACTTTAAACTTTTGTGTGGGGTCTATCCTTTACATTCGCAGAAAAACATAAACTGTTAGTATGAAGAGGACGACCTTATTGATTGTATTCCTGCTTAGCGGACTGTACAGCCTGTACGCTCAGCAAACGAATTACTGGAAAGATGCCAACCCACCTTCTGTTGGCTTGGCTCAGCGCCTGATTGTGCCGCAGGCTGCCCGTGCTATTGATATTGATAAAGCAGTGCTCCTGGAGATGCTGGAAGGCGCCCCGACTGAAGGAAGCACCACCGCCGCTACCTCAGACTTTATTTTTACCCTGCCCACTCCGGATGGCGGAACAGAGGCTTTCCGGCTGGTGCATTCACCGATTATGGCACCGGGCCTGGCCCGGCAGTTTCCGGGCATACAGACTTTTCTCGGCAAAAGCATGAAAGACGGACGGGCGCTGGCCAGGATTGACTACACCCATAAGGGCTTTCATGCGATGGTGCTGAAGGGGGAGGAGACCTATTACATTGATCCCTTTTATCACAACTATCCCCATTCCACTCATCAGGTATATTACCGTCGGGACTATACCTCAGGTGAGCCTTTCAATTGTGCGGTTGAGCACTCGGATCAAGCTGCCGGAAATGCAGGCAGTAATGCTGCCTTTGTAGGCGAAGAGCTTCGGACTTACCGCCTCGCAGTAGCCGCAACCGGAGAATATACTCAGTTTCACGGTGGGACCGTCCCGGATGCAATGGCAGCTATTGTGACGAGCATGAACCGTGTCAACGGGGTTTATGAAACCGATATATCATCGCGTATGATTCTTGTGGACAGCAACCACCTCATTGTGTATAACAGTGGTGCCACCGACCCTTACTCTGGTAGCTCCGGCAACCACCTTGGCCAGAATCAGACCAACCTGGATGCGGTCATTGGGAATGCCAATTACGACATCGGGCATGTTTTCCATCGCGCAGGCGGCGGCGGGGTGGCCTCTCTGCGTTCCGTTTGTGATGATGAAGATAAAGCCCGGGGGTTTACTTCTCAGGCAGTACCTGTAGGCGACCCCTTTGATATTGACTATGTTGCTCATGAGATAGGCCATCAATTCGGAGGGAACCACACTCAGAATAATACCTGCAACCGCGCTTCTTCAGCCGCGATGGAGCCGGGGAGTGCCTCTACCATTATGGGATATGCCGGCATTTGCCCCCCCAATTTACAAAACAACAGCGACCCCTACTTCCATGCCATTAGCCAGGAAGAAATGATTGATCACACTATATTTGGAGATGGGAATAGCTGTGCTACGATCATCCTCACGGGGAATACTCCACCGACGGTAGACGCAGGGGAAAGCGGACTCTTTTTGCCGGTTTCAACTCCGTTTGAGCTTACAGGCATGGCTACAGACCTGGAAGGGGATTCTTTAACCTACTGCTGGGAACAGTTCGATCTGGGGCCCTCTGCACCACCCAATAATCCTGTAGGCAATTCACCGATTTTCCGCTCCTTTGTGCCTACAACAGACTCCACGCGCGTCTTCCCCCGACTGGAAGACCTGGTCAGTAATACCACGAGTATTGGAGAGTACCTGCCCGATTATAACCGCGGTCTCCGTTTCCGGTTAACGGTACGGGATAATCATGGCTTTGGGACTGGGGTGAGTACAGACGACCGCACCTTCAACGTCACCGAGCAGGCCGGGCCTTTTCTGGTGCTTACTCAAAATACGCCTGACACCTGGAATGCAGGCAGCCTGCAGACGGTAGAGTGGGAGGTAGCCAATACCGATCAGCCACCGGTTGCTGCTTCAACAGTCGATATTCTCCTTTCGGCTGATGGCGGCTTCACCTATCCTTATCTGCTTGCTGAAGGCGTGGCGAACGATGGCGCAGCTCTGGTCACCGTTCCGGATACCTTATCAGGCGATGCGTTCCGCTTTAAAGTCAAAGCCTCCAACAACGTCTTCTTTGACATCAATAATGCTAATATCACAATCGACGCTGCTACAGCCCCGGGGCTGGCTTTAGGCAGCGAGACCCTTGAGGCACAAGTCTGCGCTGGCGAAGTGGCCACTTTTGCGGTGCAAGCTCTGCCGGTATTAGGGCTGGATACAGAGGTAAGCTGGTCAGTGGAAGGTTTGCCGGCACCCTTTTCTGTCAATACCATTGATCCGGTGGGGTTACCTGCCAATCTTACAGTAGAGGTCAATACGACGCCGGGCTTAGCAACGGGTGTTTATCCATTCCAATTAATAGGCACAAGCGGCGACGCTTCCGATACTTTAGGCTTTGTCGTACTGTACGCTGCGCAGGCACCGGGCGCGATTACGCTTGTGGCGCCCGCAGAGGGTAAGGTGAATACTGCTGTGACCCCTACACTTTCCTGGGCTCCTGACCCTGATGCTGAAGGCTATGAGGTGCAAGTGGCGGCAGACGATTCCTTTACAGATATTTTGCTGGAAGCTTCCGCCATTACAGATACCTTCCTTGTTGTGACCAACCCCCTGCCCGACAGCACGACCTTGTACTGGCGGGTCAATGGTCTGAATGATGCTTGCGGAGCCGGTCCTTATGTCGCACAGTCATTTGATACCGAGGGGATCCGCTGTGAAGTATTTGAAGCTACTGATGTGCCGCTTGATCTTGGGATACCTGGTCCTTTTGCAATTTCCCTGATTGAGGTGGAGGTAGATGCACCAGTACGCGATGTAAATATTCTCGAAATTGCTGGTAACTACTCGCCTCTGGAACGTATAGACTTTCGGTTGAGAGGACCAAACGGCGACTTACAGGATGTATTTGTGAACAATGAATGCGATAATGGATTCCTGTTCAATTTTTCCATTGATGATGCGGCTGGTAATACTGTTCCCTGCCCACCCTTGGGCGGTCCCTACCGTCCGATGGAACCGTTGAGTATTTATAACGGTGAATCTGCGGAAGGTGCCTGGCGCCTGGTTATGTTTAAGACCGGGCAGGAAGGCGCGCTGGTCAATAGAAATATGCTACGGAGTACCGATCCTGACGAGCGTGGAGGAAGCGCAACCGGAGACACTGCTTCGTGTTTTTCCAAACCCCGCAAAGGAAACCGCTACAGTAACCTTGCCGGAACACAGCAGGGAAAGTGGGCAGCTTCATCTGCTAAGTGCGACCGGGCAGTTGGTCAAGACAGTCGAGGTAGCACCTTCACAAAAAGAGGTCCGGCTATCCCTGCAAAACCTCCCAAGCGGGCTGTATTTGATTCGTTTAACTTCTAACGCGGGCAAAGGGCTTGGCGTAGGAAAACTGATGGTGCGATAGTCTATTCAAAATCCTCTTCATCGCCCAGTGACAGTTTGGCTCCTGCCAGCTCACTGAGCGCATGCTGTTCACCGGCCCGCCGGGCGACATCCATGCCTTTTTTATAGGTTTGGAAGGCGTCGGCGGGCCGGTCAAGTTGTTCGTAGAGCTTGCCGAGGTGGTAGTAGGTGCCTACATAACCGGGGTCGCTTTCCACCAGAGCCTCGTAAGTAGCAAGTGCTTTATCTAACTGTCCATACTTCTCGTATTCTTTGGCAACCGCAAAGTGCAGGAAAGCGCTGCCGGGGTCCTCTTTCAGAAGTGCTTGAAGCTGTTTGAGGCGTGTATCGTCCATTTTTTTATATTTAAAGCCTTGATAGTTAACGATAAAATACCGTTTATTAATTGATTGTCAAAGGTTAGCGAAAATTCGCTAAGTTGCTTTACGGAATGGATAAAAGTAAGTATATTTGCGTGAATCTGATTTTTAGCGAAAAAGTGGCTTACAGGTTGGCAGACAACCTAATCCTAGCCAAAGAAACCATAAAAATACCCATTCATGAAATTATTGGTATGTGTCAGTAAGACTCCGGAAACCACAGCCAAGATTGCTTTTACGGAGGGCAATACCCAATTTGATACTTCTGGCGTACAGTTCATCATGAATCCCTATGATGAATGGTATGCACTGGTCCGTGCGCTCGAGCTCAAAGAGGCGAACGGTGGCACGGTTACGATCATTAACGTTGGGCCGGCGGCCAATGACACTGTTATCCGAAAAGGACTAGCCATTGGAGCAGATGAAGCTGTACGTGTAGATGCGGAGCCGAGAAGTGCGCTTTTCGTAGCGAAGCAAATTGCGGTCTATGCTAAAAAAGAACAGTTTGATGCTGTTTTCCTGGGCAAGGAGACGATTGATTATAATGGTTCTGAAGTAGGGGCCATGGTAGCCGAATTACTGGATGTGCCCTTCATTTCCTATGCTTCTCATATGGATATGGAAGGGGATACCGCTACGGTCACCCGCGATATTGAAGGTGGTAATGAAGTAGTAGAGGTGAAAGCACCATTTGTACTATCCGCAGCAAAGGGCCTGGCAGAACAGCGCATACCCAATATGCGTGGCATTATGATGGCTAAGCGAAAGCCACTAAAAGTGGAACCTGCCGTTGAAGCAGAGGACCTGGCAGTAGCGGTGGAATACGAGCTCCCACCCGAAAAAGGCGATGTGAAACTGGTTGATCCTGAAAACATGGACGAACTGGTCCGTCTGTTGCACGAAGATGCAAAAGCCATCTAAAAGCTCCATTTCTGAACCTTCTTAAAGTCAATATATATTATGGTTTTAGTATTTGCGGAAACCCAAAAAGGGCAATTCAAAAAAGCAGCCTTCGAGCTGACGTACTATGGTTATCAGACTGCTCAGGCAATGGGCACGGAATGTGCAGCCCTGGTGCTGGGCTCAGCCGAAGGTGCGGAGGAACTTGGTAAGTACGGTGCTGCTAAAGTATACCACATCAATGATACTTCTTTAGATACTTTTGACAGTCAGGTGTACACGAAGGTCATCGCTGCTGCGGCTGAGAAGACTGGTTCGGATGTGGTCATCGTTGGCCACACCTCAACGGGCAAATCACTGCTCGGCCGTCTTGCTGTACGCATGGATGCGGGTTCTGTGCCGGCTGTAAATGCGGTGCCTACCATGGACGGTGGGACGTTTAAAGTTCGCAAACCGGTTTTTTCCGGTAAGGCTTTTGCCGACTACGAAGTAAAGTCCGACAATAAGGTACTTTCGCTGATGGGCAACTCTCTTAAGCCCCAGGAAGTTGGCAGCGCCGCCAATGTGGAGACATTAGACCTTGAAGTGCCGGCTGCTCAGGTTACGGTAAAGGAAGTAAAACGAATGGAAGGCATTACACCTCTACCCGAAGCGGAGCTGGTTGTTTCAGCGGGCAGGGGGATGAAAGGACCTGAAAACTGGGCTATTGTGGAAGAACTAGCGGGCATTATGGGCGCTACTACGGCCTGCTCCCGCCCGGTAGCGGACGCTGACTGGCGCCCGCACCACGAGCACGTCGGTCAGACTGGCGTGGCGATCCGTCCTAATCTTTATATCGCTATTGGTATTTCCGGTGCTATACAGCATTTGGCAGGCGTCAACAGCTCAAAGACCATTGTAGTAATCAACAAAGACCCGGAAGCTCCATTCTTCAAAGCTGCTGATTATGGTGTGGTAGGCGATTTGTTTGATGTAGTGCCCCGCCTGAATGAAGCGATGAAGAAATTTAAAGCAGAGAATTAAACGAAAGCCTTGTTAATTTAGGCAATTCGCGTATATTTGCGCCGCTGTAACTGATTTATACAATCACTAACGGTTAAAAAACTATCATGGCAGAATATCTAACGAAAGAAAAGAAGGCCGAAATCTTTGAAGAATTCGGCGGTTCTGAGAAAAACACCGGCTCTACGGAGGCTCAGGTGGCATTGTTTACTTTCCGTATACAGGAACTTTCCAAGCACCTGAACGATAACCAAAAAGATCACTCTTCCCGCCGCGCGCTTTTGACGCTGGTAGGTAAGCGTAAGCGTCTGCTGGGTTATCTTGCAAAGAAAGATCTGAACGGTTACCGTGCACTCATCGAAAAGCTGAAGATTCGTAAATAATCAGCCTTTCAAACGGCATAAAACGACAGGGGCGTTCCTTACAGGGAGCGCCCCTGTTTCTATTTTAGGATGAATACTGGCAATAATTTGCAGACCTGAGGGGGAAATCGAAGCAAAATTGTGTATATTCGCCTTCGATAAAATAAGCTAAGACGACTAACGGGAGCAAGACCACTAGCAAAAAACCCGGCTAAAGAAGGAAAATGAAGGTCACGATTACATCTCACAACCCTTATTCCTCCCTCATTCGCTGTAGACGGTTTCTAATTGGGGGTATTCCATCTCCAAACCGGTACCCTTGCATTTCGTTGTGATGCTTATGCAATATGATTTACTGAAGTTAAACCAATCAAACTAAAGATGGGATTACAAACTCCTATTACCACGTCCTTTGACCTACCTGATGGGCGCACTGTAACTATTGAAACCGGAAAATTGGCTACTCAGGCTGATGGCTCGGTTGTGATCCGCGTCGGAGATACGATGCTCTTCTGTTCCGTAGTTTCTGCGAAAGAAGCACGGGAAGGGCAACCCTTCTTCCCCCTCTCCGTCGATTATCAGGAAAAATTCGCAGCAGCAGGTCGCATCCCCGGCAACTTTTTCCGCCGGGAAGCCAGGCTTTCTGACTACGAAATACTGATTTCACGCCTGGTAGACCGCGCTATCCGACCATTGTTCCCGAACGGGTACATGAATGATACGCAGGTGATCATCAATCTGATTTCGGGTGAGCAGGAAGTACTGCCTGATGCCTTCGCGGCACTGGCTGCATCTTCTGCCCTTGCTGTATCCAGTATCCCATTCGCCGGTCCGATTTCGGAGGTGCGCGTGGCACGGATTAACGGCCGCTTCATTGTTAACCCTTTCCGTTCAGATCTCGAGAACGCTGATCTTGACATTATCGTTGCAGCAACTGTCGACAATGTAATGATGGTGGAAGGAGAAGGCAACGAAATAGAGGAAAGTGTTCTGGTCGAAGCCATCAAAATTGGGCACGAAGCGATTAAAGTACAGTGCAAGGCGCAGCTGGAACTGGCAGAGAAAGTGGGCGAGGCTGCTACTGTAAAGCGCGAATTCCTGCCACCGGTGGTACCAGACGAAGCAAAAGAAGTCGTCGAAAGCAATACCCGGGATAAAATCCATAAAATAGCTGCCGGCGGACTAGATAAAGTGGCACGCAAGGAAGGCTTCAAAGCGATCATCGAAGAGCTTATTGAAAAGCTGACCGAAGAGAAGGATGAGGCCTTCATGGAAGAATACAAAGACGAGATTAAGAGCTATTACAATACGTTCAAGAAAGAGGTCATTCGGGAGATGGTACTGGCTGAAAGCCGCCGTCTTGATGGCCGTAGATTTGATGAAATCCGTGATATCTGGTGTGAGGTGGACTATCTGCCTGCAGCACACGGATCTGCTGTATTTACCCGTGGAGAGACGCAGTCCCTGACTTCGCTTACCCTGGGTACCAAGCAGGATGAGATGATGATAGACACCGCTATGGTGCATGGCTTCTCCAACTTCATTCTGCATTACAACTTCCCTGCATTTTCTGTAGGTGAAACCAAGCCCATGCGTGGGCCTGGCCGACGGGAAGTAGGGCACGCCAACCTGGCTGCCCGTTCTATTAAAAAAGTAATGCCGGATGAATTACCTTATACCATTCGTTTGGTATCTGATATTCTGGAGTCTAATGGTTCTTCCTCCATGGCAACGGTTTGTGCCGGTTCACTCGCTTTGATGGATGGCGGTATTAAAATTAAGTCACCTGTATCAGGCATTGCGATGGGTATGGTTTCTGATGGTAAGCGTACCGCTATTCTATCGGACATCCTGGGCGATGAAGATGCGCTAGGTGATATGGACTTTAAAGTTACAGGTACAGAAAAGGGCATTACTGCCTGCCAGATGGATATTAAGATTGACGGCTTGCCCTACGAAGAATTGGAAAAAGCCCTTGATCAGGCCCGCGCGGGGCGCCTGCACATCCTTGAGGAGATGAAAAAGACACTCGAGGCACCACGCGAAGACCTTAAGCCACACGCACCACGCATTGTTCAGATTGTCATCGATAAGAGCTATATCGGTGCCGTTATCGGACCGGGTGGTAAGGTGATTCAGGAAATTCAGGCAGAGACCGGTACCAACATCAACATTGAAGAGGTTGGCGATGAAGGTGTGGTAAGTATTGCCAGCAACGACAAAGAGTCTATCGACGCTGCACTGGCGCGTATCCGTCGTATAACCTTTACGCCGTCCGTAGGAGATACTTACGATGCTGTGGTGAAAACAATAATGCCATACGGTGTTTTTGTTGACTTCATGGGCAAGAGCGGCTTGTTGCACGTTTCCGAGATCTCTCACGAGCGTGTAGAACGGGTGGAAGACGTGTTCCAGGAAGGAGATGAGCTGCGCGTGAAACTCATTGGCGTGGACAACAAAACCGGTAAGCTGCGTTTATCCCGCAAGGCACTGTTGCCAAGGCCCGAGGGCGGAGGTGGCCGTGATAACGACCGCGATCGTGGTGATAACCGTGGCGGTGGCGATCGTCGCAACCGTGACTAATACGACATATGAATTTTATGTAATGACAGCCGGGTTACTTTTGCTAAAAAGTAACCCGGCTTTTTTAATGGTAAACTGATATATACAGCGGTGTCCGGGGCAGCTTTGCGAAAAAAGAAGAAAATTGTATTAAGCAGGTTGGCAAAAGCAGCCATATAAGCTATGGTTCAGAAAACGCGGCACGGAACTTTTTTGATATAAAAGTTGTAACTTAAGGTGAAAAGATGCACTTAACGCCTTTTTTCTAAAAGTCAAGTTTCCATCAAAGGGGTAACTTTTCTAACAGATTAACGTAAATTTACTGTTGGAGTAGCTAATCCTAAAATTACCTTGCTTATGCGTCAGTTGAAAATTACTAATAAAATTACTGCCAGAGAGAGTCTCGCTCTGGATAAGTATTTGAACGATATTGGTAAAATACCAATGCTGGCTCCGGAAGATGAAGCGGAATTGGCTCGGCGTATCCGTCAGGGAGATCAAGAAGCACTCGACAAGCTGACGCGTTCCAACCTTCGTTTCGTGGTCTCTGTTGCAAAGCAATACCAAAATCAGGGTCTATCCCTGAGCGATTTGATAAACGAGGGCAATGTAGGGCTGATGAAAGCAGCCCGTCGGTTTGATGAAACCAAGGGCTTTAAGTTTATCTCCTATGCAGTGTGGTGGATTCGGCAATCCATTCTGCAGGCGATTGTTGAATACTCCCGTATTGTGCGTCTTCCGCTCAACAAGGTAGGATCTTACAATAAGGTAAATGAGGCTTTCCTCAATTTCGTTCAGAAATTCGAGCGAGAACCAACGCATGAAGAACTTGCAGATCTGCTCGGAATGACCCCAAAGGAGATTTCCAACATGCTCAAAGGCAACGGCCGGCATATTTCTGTAGATGCACCCATGAGTGGTGAAGACGGAGATAGTACGATGCTTGACGTTATTTCCGTGGATGAGGAAGGAACGAGCCCGGATGGATCTTTGATGGACCAATCCCTTAAAGACGAGGTGCAGCAGGGGCTGTCTATTTTATCGCCCCGCGAGGTAGAGGTGCTTTCTTCCTACTATGGCCTGAATGGGCAAAAGTCTCTGACCCTGGAAGAAATCGGTGATCTCTATGGCTTGACTCGTGAGCGTGTACGCCAGATTAAGGAGCGGGCGATCCGCCGGTTGCGCAAGTCTTACAACCGAAATGCATTGAAGTCTTATCTTGGATAGGCCAAGACTAAAAAATACTACACAACGCCCATTCCCGGCGAAAGCCGGGAATGGGCGTTTTTAATCTGTATAGCCGATGAAAGAAAGGTTACTATTGGTGGTCTTGACAGGGCTGTTGCTTATGAGCTGCGGGCAGGATACGCCGGAGCAGGAAGCGCCAGTAAGTACTCCCTTGCCCTCAGGGGATACCATTGAAAAAAAACGTTACCCATTGGTTACCCTGAGTGTTCCGGTCTTTCAAATCCGGGAAGCCCCGCGGGTAGACAGCCGCAGCCTGGGAGACCTTGGGAAGGGAGAACGCATAGCGCTACTGGGGCCGGTTAGCGAGGAGGTCACGCGCCTGACCTTTGGCAAAAAGACCTTCTTCCAACCCTGGTTACTGGTGCGCACATCCTCTGGTGTGGAAGGCTGGGTGCACGCCGCTGCCTTAGGCGATGATATGCCTGATGGACTTAGGTTGAAAGCACTGCTGGGGCAGGATTTAGCGGAGATGGCGGCTACTTACTATCAGGCGTTTGAGGAAATGGAAAGTGCAGCTTCGGTCATTCTTGCCATCCGGCAGGCTCATCAGGTGGCTGATGCCCTCACCATAGCTTTGCAAGTACAGCCTTCGGAGATGGCCCCTGAAGTAGCGGAGTTGCTTCCAGCACTTACTACCATCTGGTTAGCGCCAACGTACAGTTGGCATTTTTTTGTGGATTACACTGCTTTTACAGCGGCAGCGCAGCATTCTGACAGCCCCGCAGATGACAAGTTACTGGAACTTTACTACAGAACGTATCCGGTGGACAGTATTGGCTATGTTCATCCCGCCTGGAAGCTGGAGGTAGAGGAAGGGAAGGTGTACAGCCTTCTTGGAAAGGGAATGCACCGGGCTTATTTAGGGCATTTAGACCAAATGCAGCGCTACCGGGATATAGCCGGGTGGGAAATCGACCAGCTCAAGGCACTTATTATCAACGATATGGCTACACCGTCTGTTTTATATTGGGAAGCGAGAGAAAAGGTGCAGGCAGAGCTTGAAGTTATACTTGACACGACTTTTGCTGTGTTAACACCCCGGGATACCTTAGCTTTGTACAAAAGCCTGCAACTCCTGAAAGATACAAGCGCTGCAGAGGAGCGGCGCTTCAACTTCAGAGCGGGGTTTTAAAACTTGATTATCAATTTTCACGAATTACAATCGAATGGGATTATTTGCTTTATTCACACTTTTAGTCGTCCTGACCGGAACCGTATTGCTGGCGCGTGGGCTTAAAAACTTTATGCCTGGCGATAAGCGGTTATTCCAGGATTTACAGCAGCTTAAGGAAGAGATGAAGGAATGGAAACCTGACCTGGTCCCTCTTGCTTCTGAGGAGTTAGACGCTTTCTCCTTTGATCAGGTACAGCGTTCGGTGCGTAAACGATTTGGGAAGACTGCTAAGGGCGCATTCACCACTATCTACCACGAGCCAATTCTGGCTTATTCCTACAAGGAATACTCTGGTCCACGGCATAAGGCAATTCTGTATGCAGAAACTAAGGACAAATCGTATTCCTTTATCAAGGATAAGAAAGGCGTGCGAATTGCCGCCGGGCAGCGACAGTTGGGGATTCTTAAAGAAGATGGCACACTCTACAGCGCAAAAGGTGGAAAGGTCGTAGCTACGATCGGACAGCCTGCTAACCGCCTCCTGCCAGTTAGCACTGCTGATAGGGAGTTAGGTAGCCTGGTAGATATGGCGACTGACGCAGATGAGGCACTTGGGCAGCGGGCTTTTCAGTTTGTGCCTGATGATCTGGCAGAGCAGGAAAAGGACGTTTTTCTGGCCTTGGCTACATTGGAACTGGTCCATCGGTCTTTGAAATCGTAAAAAAAACTGGAAATCGTTTCTGGTTTTACAGGCATTCATCTAGCTTTGATGAACCATTTATATGTACACCTGTTTCGGATACGAATTAAACAGGTCAATTTCAATGTATTATGAAATTACGGAACAAAGCTAATCTTATCATATATCGATTCCGGGAAAAAGGTCTTGAGATTTTTCTGGTTAATGCGGATGAGCAAGGGGATAATTGGGAAATTCCACAAGGTGCTATGGATAATGATAAGTCCAGGACTTTCATCGAAGAGGATCGCCTGATCGAGCTCGACCCCGTCACGCAGGATAGTGGTGACTTAGAGAACGCGGTTGCCGTTGAGGGAGACTGGCACGAAATCCCATCCCTGAAATCAATGCTCTCCGAGGATGCACAATACCTGAAGACAAAAATTAAGAACATGGAAAAGGGAACTTACTTTGCCTTAAAAGAGGCGGTAAAGAAAGTAATGCCCCATCAATATGACTTCCTGAAGGAATTGAAAGATATCCTGGTGGATCGTAACTCCGTAAAGGACTTATAGATTCAGCCTGAAAAGTATAGGGATCAAAAAAGCGCTATCAGCATAATGCTGGCAGCGCTTTTTTTGTGTTGGAAGGCTTCAGGCGCCTGCCTGCTTTGCCAGGAAAATCGCTCTTTTTAGCTGTTCCTCACGGTTTAGTAAAGTGTTATCAATAATAATGGCATCTGCAGCTTTGCGCAACGGGCTATCGGCTCGGGTAGAATCAATGTGGTCGCGGTGGGTTAGATTATCCCGGACCGTTTTGAGGCTGGCAGTTTGTCCTTTCTGCAGGATTTCTTCATGACGGCGCTTGGCCCTGATTTCAGGGTCTGCAGTCAAAAATATTTTGAGCGCAGCTTTAGGGAACACCACAGTACCAATATCCCTACCATCCATAACGATCCCTTTCGTATCCCCTAATTGCTGCTGCTGGCTGACCATGGCACGGCGTACCTCCGGGAGGGCGGCCACTTCACTAACATAATCAGACACTTTCATTCTGCGAATATCCTGCTCTACATCCCGTCCGTTCAGTAGGGTGTGGTTGTCGGCATCAAAACGAATATTTATGTTGTTTAGGGCTTCACTGACTTTTGAAGCTTCTTCTACCCGGATATTATTATCCAGTAAATAGAGGGTTACCGCTCTGTACATTGCACCAGAATCAATATAAGTATAGCCAAGATGACTGGCGAGAGACTTGGCAAGGGTACTCTTGCCGCAGGAGGAATAGCCGTCAATGGCAATAATGATTTTTTTCACGTAGGCTCTGTTTTTCGGGCTTCAATATAACGAACTGTAGCCGATTTTTGAAAGGCATCCGGGTCCGGACGTTCAAAGCAGGGCGTTGCCGCAGGCAAATACCTGACAGACAGAAGCTCCTCTTACCGCTCATACTTTTTTACATACTCCCATAAGGTTTCATAGGGTATGATTTCAAGTTCATCGGAGACACCTCTGTAAAAGAAGGGGGTATCCTTTAGTTGATTGAGGTACCTTTCCGTACCGGTTACTTCAGTGGGCTGAAAGTCTGATTTGGCGTACTGCTGAAGTAACCGGATAAATTGTACCGGACGAGAATACTCCTCCCGGCGGAGTTGCCGGTTAGCGTATTTTTTCAAGCGGTCAATGCGCTCGATCGCATCATTGAACTTCCGTTCCTCAAAAAGGAAAAGAACCTGAAGAATGAGCATGTGTACGGTGAAAATTCGTTGCTCTTTAGAGTAGACTGCAGGTTTACTGATGATTCTGGAAGGCTGAAATTGCTTGCTTTGGTATTTTTTCAGAACGGGTATTTCTTTACCTTCTACCATAATAAGGTACTCGATATACCCCTCGTAGATCTTCCATTTTTCTACCGTTTCATTATTTTGTTTACGCAATTTTGAGTTGGTGAAAACAAGCTTGAAGATGGTCACACTCTGCAGGATATTACCAACGTGCATGGCGAGCAGAAAGTAATAATCCATAAAGCTAAACCAATCTTCCGTACCAGTTTTTAGCTCCTTCAGGCATTGTTCAGCTGTTGCTCGACCGTCGCGGTAATTACGAAGGTGAAGGTAAGCCGACATCTTCTTAGTTTGGAAGGACACCATTTTTTTGTGCTGCTTGTAAACGGCATTTTTTTGAACAAACTGTTCCCCTTGTTCACAAACCTCCAGCATCGACTCAAAGTCCTGTTGCATCTCATATGCGAATATCCAAACCAAGTACATATTGTAAAAGATCACGGGAGAATCATACTGTTCAGACAAACTGACTAATGCTTCGCAGTATCCTTCGATGTTTTCTGCGAGCTCCTGTGTCTTGGAAAGTGGTTTGTAATAATTCATGACTACCCGCTGAAGGAGCTCTTCCGAACGGATCTCTGCACCCAGAATATCGTTATATTCCTTAATGTAGTTATCATATTCTTCATAGCTCCGTTCATCACCCTGTTGGGCCGCATAATCCCGAAGTATACGGGAGCTATTGATAATAAGGTCCGCAAATTTAAATTTTAATGAAGTGGTCAGTATTTGCCGCGCGAGCTGAGCTGCGGAATTTGGAGCATTGTACCAAATCAGGGTTTTGACCAGGGTCCAGTCTTTATGGCAGGAATAATAAGCCCGGTCATAATTTGCTGCTTTGGGCATATTGATGTCCAGAAAGAAAAGCGTATTCAGTAGACGCTTTCTAAAACGGGACTTGAGCTGACGATACTTGGGGTCAGTGGGGCTGCATTTATAAAGTGCATTGGCTGCTTCCCTGTCATTTTTGAATTTACTGTCTCGCAGCGCTTCATAAAACTGATTGAACTTGCTCTTGTTATTGCGCAGGGAATGATCATCAAAAATTTCGATTTTCCGCACTTTTCGTTTCGTGACGACACGAGCTATTTCAAGTAAGTTTTTCATCTACTGTTTGGTTAGGGTCAATGGGTCGTTGACCATTGTGCATAATTTGTGACATTCAAAATAGGGTATTTCCTGATGAATGCCAATAATAACAGGTTCAAATTGCACTATTCGGGAGGGTAAAAGGGGGCTAAGTGTATGTTTGGAGGTGCACTTCGGCTGATAACCAAAGCCTTGTGAATCCCGTAAAAATACGGGACGTCATGGAAAAATACTTATTTGACCCCGCAATTTCGCGGGGCAGGCTCCGCCAAACGCGCATTTTTCCATTTAGCCATAACCACAACTCTTTGATTATCAACTCTCGTTTGCTCCAAACATACACTAAGTGGCAGGTGGGTGTAAAATAAAAAAGGTTTTGAGTAATGACAAGCTACTCAAAACCTTTTATTGAAGTCGTGACTATTTTTTTGAAAATCAGTCGAAAGCGGAGTTAAATATCTATTCTAGTACTCGTCTTCATTGAATAAGAAGTCATCTTTTCGTGGGTAGTCCGGCCAGATTTCCTCCATTCCTTCATACACCTCACCTTCGTCCTCCATTTCCTGAAGGTTTTCGATCACTTCCAAAGGCGCTCCAGACCGAATCGCGTAGTCGATTAGCTCATCGCGGGTGGCAGGCCATGGCGCGTCTTCAAGATTGTGAGCAAGTTCAAGTGTCCAATACATATGTTGGCAAAATTTGTTGTTAATCTACTGTTTAGGCAGCTTCCTATAAGGCTGCATTTCTACTTAGGTACAAAATACAACCCGTAACAGTTCGTAAAGAAATTTATAAAAGGTAAAAAGCCGCAATTAAACAAGTAGAAGACCAGTTATTTCGTAACGAAATGTAATTTATTTTCATTTCCTGCGACTCCAGCTTAATCATACCCCGGCTTCCGGCAAAAGTAAAAAACATGGCGTAGTATCCAAATATTTGTTGCGCTTTTTAAACCTCACCTATTTTTCTGCCCTGGTACCGGTCATAGGGTAGTGTTTCAGGATGGTGAATGGTTTGTTTTCATACCCTTTTGGCACTTCACCCACTGTATGGTCTCTGACGGGGCCCGTCGGGTCCGTAAAGTAATAATTTCGTCCTTCGTAAGGGATGGTACTGCCGGGTGCAGGCGGTAAAGCCATAGCCAGGGTAAGGTGGTCAGGATAAGCGACTATCACAGTAGGGATAGGCAGCAGGATTTTGGCTAGCTGGAAGAAAAGCGCTGTTCTGTCTTCACAATCTGAGTAGGGATGTATAAATACCTCTTCCGCCACCATTGGCTTACTATATCCGAAATAGGCTTTATCTTCTTTATAAGCGAAGGCAGAGCGCGTAAACGCAGCAAGCAGTTCGGCGGTCTGCCATTCGTTTTTTCCCCTGATCAGCTCCCGCAGGCGGGGGATCAGGCTTTCAAAAAGCTGTACAGACAGGGGGACCTCCAGGTAATAAGTCTCCAATAGTATAGGGTAGTCTTCCATATAGGCGGCAATGTTTTCATCTACCTCAACCTCGAGAGTATGCCACTCCTTTTTATAGAAAAAGCGGACGGTGTGGGTTTTGAGCATGGGGCGCAGGCGGGGCAGGTCTTTGAAGGTGAAGGTAAAGGCATGCCCATCGGGGTTGGGGACAAACCCCAGCATGTAGAGGGCCCGCTGTTGGGTATGCTGTGTCCGAACTTCAGTCAGATTAATAAATGTCCGTCCTCTGTCCTCAATAATCAGGGCTTCAAAGACTTCGTCCATGGTGAAAACGTACAGAAATGCCTCCTCTTTGATATATGTCAGGCGGGTATCATAACCACTTTGCGAAAGAATAAACCAAGCGGCCAGTGTACGATCCACCTGACCATGCTGACCGTAGATTTGCCGGAGTGCTTGCTTAACCAGCCGGTAGTAGAGCCAGTCATTGAGCCGAAATGCTCTTCTTGCTTGTTGCAAGCTGCGGATCAACACCTCATATTGCGTAGTGCTCATCTGCCGGAAGTAAGCTCGAAGCCCCTGCTCTGACATCTCGGGGCGCTGTATCTCCAGCAGGTCAGTCTGATATTGAATCGGGACTTGCTCTGTGAAAAACGGAATCGTTATCTCTTCACGGTCTATCGCGCCAAGGCTCGCTGTTGCGAGGGTTAATACCAAAGAAAGGAGTATTGTCCGAGGCATGATGTTGATATGATCTGTTATTGCAGCAAATTACCATCCCCACTAATTTATTTGCCTGAGACTTTTCCCTCAGCAAGGAGCAGGTGGTGGGTAAGTGAATTCAAAAGGTACTGAATAAAAACCAAAAGCGTATCTAAAACAAACTTTAGATACGCTTTTCAGTTGCCGCAAATTAGCAATATTTATTAGACATTATGCGGTTATATAATTAGCATAGCGTCACCGTAGGCAAAGAAACGGTACTTTTCTTTGACGGCTTGCTTGTAGGCTTCCATTATAAGGTCGTAACCACCAAAAGCACATACCATTATCATCAGGCTAGACTTTGGTAAGTGCAGGTTGGTAACCATTGCGTCAGGAATACTGAATTCATAGGGCGGATAAATGAATAGGTTCGTCCAGCCTTCAGCTTCCTTGAGCATGTTCTCGGCAGATACGGCAGACTCAATTGCCCGCATACTCGTAGTGCCTACACCACAAACCCGGCGGTCTCCTGATTTCGCTTTGTTGACGATCTCCACCGCCTTTTCACGAATCTTGTAGTACTCGGCATCCATCTTGTGCTTGGACAAGTCTTCCACATCTATACTTCGGAATGTGCCCAGTCCAATATGTAGCGTTAGCTCAGCAAATTCAATACCTTTGATTTCCAGACGCTTGAGCAACTCGTCGCTGTAGTGCAATCCGGCAGTGGGTGCAGCAACTGCTCCCATTTCCTTGGCAAACAGCGTCTGGTAGCGGTCATGGTCAATGGCTTCTGCTTTTCGGCCAATTTCTTTAGGGAGTGGAGTCGTGCCTAAGCGGTGCAAGTCTTTGTAGAACTTTTCATCACTTTCATCGTAAATGAACCGGATCGTACGGCCACGGGAAGTCGTATTGTCAACCACCTCAGCCACGAGTACGTCGTTATCCTCCTTGTCGCTGAAGTACAGTTTATTACCCACGCGAATTTTCCGGGCAGGATCAACAAGTACGTCCCAAAGGCGAGACTCACTGTTGAGCTCACGGAGCAGGAACACTTCGATGTCCGCTCCGGTCTTCTCTTTTTTGCCATAAAGCCGGGCAGGGAACACCTTGGTATTATTGAAAATCATAGCGTCACCCTCGTCAAAGTATTCGAGGATGTCTTTAAATGTCCGGTGTTCGATCTTACCTGAATCCCTGTGTATGACCATCAACCTGGAGTCATGGCGGTTATCAGCTGGATACTTGGCAACCAGTTCGGGTGGTAGTGTAAAATCAAATTGAGACAGTTTGGTCCTCATATTGTCCTATGCTTTTTCAGGTAAAACGTAAGCTTGCCGGGGTTCGATACCTATTCGTACCCTGTTTTCTAAAATTTGGGCTTGCTTCAAGATAAATTCCGGCAATGATACTAAAAAAATAGCGATTTTGTTTGGCACCAGACCTTAGATATCGCTATAAATTTCAGTTTTTTCGATTATAAAATGATTTTTTCATCTGCCTGGGTAAACTATGCAGTTCTATGGTACAAAGGATGTAGACAGAATTATTTGAATCATTTGCCCGGCTTGATTAAAACGGATATCCAATTGCAAGGTTGTAAACAATATTTTTTGACCTCCAGTTCGTAGAGCCCAGCGCTACTTCATCAAAAACCCAACGGTCACCAGGTGTATTATAGGGTTTGCGGAACGGGAAAGCCACATCGAGCCGAAGTACGAAGTAGGAAATATCTAATCGTAAACCCAGCCCGCCACCAATCGCAATTTGTCTGTAGAATTCATCCCATTCAAATATAGCTCCTTGCATATCCGTATCACCGACTCCCCGCTCTACCAGCCAGATGTTACCTGCATCTACGAAGGCGGCTCCTTTCAGATAGCTGATTATCGGGAAACGGTACTCCAGATTGGCCTCCAGCTTCAGGTCTCCGGTCTGATCCTGAAAGGTCTCCGCATTAAGTGCTTCCACGGGAGTTGCGCCCGGGCCCAGGGTCCGGATTTGCCAGGCTCTTATACTATTACTACCTCCTACAAAGAACTGCCGGATATAGGGTATTGACATGGCGTTTCCATAGGGTTGGGCTATGCCAACGTTCAGGCGTGCCAGCCAGTCTGTACTTTTGTCAAACCAGTGGTATTTAATACCGGCATCTACCCGCAGGAACTGGGCAAAGGGCAGCCCCAAAAACCGATAGGGCGTCTCTGCATCAGGAGCAAAAAGCCGGGCGACCCCATAACTCAAGTTGCCGGCCGGCTCAAGAGTGGCAAACATTGACAGGTAATTCTGTCGTTTTCCGGGGCGTTCTTCGTTATAGTTGTACTCAAATATAGTGCTCAGAATAAGGTTGTCTTCAAAGGAAGCCTTCAAACGACTGTCATTGGCCAGCCGATCCTCAAATTGTGCTGTACTGTTGAGCAGGCGGGTGCGGGTAAGTTGTAAGGGCTTCCACGAATAACGGTGCAGCCGGCTGGGCTGCCATTGAAAGCCATAGGAGCCGGAGAGCGCGAATAAGGTGAAGTTATTGGTCCGTCGCTGAAAGTCCGCCCGGAGGACTGCCATGGTGCTCGATTGCCAGGCTTGCTCCCCTTTTAAAATTTTAAAGGGAGCAACCATGCCTGGCAGGCGAAGGCTGGCTTCCAGGCCGAAATTGTAACTATTGATGAAGTCGACTTCCTCTCCAATTTGTGTCGCAATATTAGTCGATAGCTTGAGGTTGAACTGTTCGGCACCACCAAATAAGTTGCGGTGGGCATAGTTGACGTTAATACCGCCGTTAAGCGAACTAGTAGCGGTGCTTAGGGAGCTCACCTCAAATTCGGTAGAGAAATTCTGAGTTAAATTGGGGGTAAGGTAAAAAGAGCGGTCTAAAAACAGGCTGTCCCCGGATTCGCGGATTTGCATTTTCAGGTTCACAAACTTGTAGGCGCCAAGCCCCATCAGCCGGTTGATAGACTTTTGCTGGAGGGATTGCACGAAAAGCGCTCCTTCGTCCTGAAGGATGGTACGGCTGAGGGCCCTGGGGTTTACAAACTTCCGGTTTTGGATAAATGAAATGCCCCCACTCGAAAGGGTATCCCGGTCTTCCCATTCCGGCTCCTCCAGGTAATGAACAGGATAAACGGTCGTTGTACCGATATAATGTTTGTGGTAAGGGTTGCCGGCAGGCTTTTCGGCAAGTCTCAGGAATGCCTTTACCTGCTGCTGCCCGGAAGTTGTGTCCAGGAAATAGTAAAAATGACGTGGGTTCAACCCGTAAAAGCCATTTTCGTTACCCAAATTGGCTAGCTTAGTCCGTTCTTCAGAAAGCTGGCCGGTCTGGTAGGGCTGGGATTCCCACCTGGAGGATTCCGAGTGTTTATCCCGAATGAAACGCCCGATATCATTGGTATCCGCAGGCCAGTCTATAGCCTGTATGGTGTAGCGGGCTCCGGGATAAAGCTCATAAACGGCTTCTATTCTTTGCTGGTTTTTTAGGGTATCCATACGCACATCGGCCTGGAGGTAGCCTTGATCGATGAGGCGCTTTTCGAGCCGTAGCTGACTAGTCTCAGCCTCCTGGTAATCAAATATTACCGGAGGCTCACCAATTTTGCGCTGTATCCATTTGCCCAGCTTTCCTTTCTTTTTTGCCATAGCATTGTAAATCCCCAGCCGGACGGGCATGCCCAGGAAATACTGATTGGGCTGTTGCCCGATGGTGCTTTCGAGTGCAATACCAGACAGGCTTGCTTTGTCATCAGGGTATTGAAGGGTAGCACCGGTGTACAGGTATTGCTCTTCCTGCAGGGTGCGGGTTGGCTGGCAACCACTGACCAGCAGCAGCAAAAGAGGCAGGGGCAATATATACAGCAACTTTCTAATCATTGACCTTATCTTTTTTAGTACTGTCCCGACGCAAATCCCCAAATGAGCGCTGGAAGATGAGGCTGGCACCGGTCCGGACTCCATTGGAAAAAATGTCGAAATCCGGGCGCCGGAATACCCGAACTTTATACCGCCCGTCCTCGGTAAGTTTATATTCAAGGCGGAAATCACCGGCAAGGACAGTCTGTTGACCGGCTGCTTCGCTGTCGCTTACCCCTAGGTTGCCCCCTACCTGTACAGAAAGCCGGTCATCAAACAGCTGCTTGGACAAACCCAGGTTGACCTCGGTAACCGTCTCCGTCTCTCCGGTGGCGGCGCTGGCATCAGTGGTATAGGAGTCTACGCCTACACTAAGGTCTACCCCCTGCACATAGTTTTCAGCCAATCGGCTAAGCTGATTGGTCAGTAGAGTGCTAACACTGGAAAGGGCAATGTTTTCGCCTGCAGTTGCCAGGTTGCCGCCACTGCTTCCACCTAAAAAGGCGTTGAACAACAATAGCCCGAAGACCTGCTTATTCAGCTCGGACTGATTGGCACGTAGCTGAGTCATCTTTTGATTGAGAATCGCTTCGATATTAGCAGATACCTGTTCGCCAAGTTGAATGTCGAACATTAGCTCTGGCTGTTGCAGGTCGCCTTCCAGGTCCAGGAGCACTTTAACCGGTTGCCGGCGGCGGGCAGTCCGTTTCTGTTCTGGTGTAAGCTCTGTTTCCTGCTCAATAAGGCCGAGCACCGGCGTTTCCGTCTGGTAAGCTGCCTGAATATCAAACCGGGCTTGCAGGGGGTCACCGGGCAAATAAATGCTGCTGCCTTCCTGTATGCTGAAGTTTCGTTTCACGAGCCCCTCATAGTTCATTTGGTAGCTACCTGAAACCACTTCGATATTGCCGGTAGTGGACATCTGCCCATTTGAACCCAGCTCGACAAATAGGTTGGCGCGCCCCCGGGCTTGCAACTGATCACCCGTTGAAGGATCAATGATAGCAGTGATCTGGGCATCGGGCGTCAGATTAAGCTGCAGGTTGAGGTTGTAGCCAGAGGATCCGGTTTGATAAACCCGGGCAGACTGCCCGGCGGTATCCGCTGCAAAAGCTTCCGGAGATTGGAAGATGATATAGTCTTCGCTGACAATGGCTTTTTCTTCGCTCAGGGGCAGAGCAGTGAGGGCCGTACCGGGCAAGGTGGTTGTTTCTACCTGTATATTCAGATCGTCAATGGGGCCAGTCACCTGAGCATCGGCTTTAAGAAAGACTTTGCCATAAAACAGGTCATTGTCCCGCATATTTGTATTGAGTACCTGAAACCGGGAAGTGATGAACCGGAGATCGGTCCGTATATCTTCAAAGTGGTTGTGAGTAAGGAAGCCACTTAACTGCGCAGACTGATTATTGCCGTCTACAAGTGATATGGTGCCAAGGTTTATTTTCCGCTCTGTGAGCTCAATTTGATGACCAGGTACTGTGAACCTTGTTTGCAGGTAGTTGACGAATGCCGACAGGCTATCAGCGGTAATCGTACCTGTACAAAGTGGGGCATCGACCGTACCTCCGAGCGCTAACTTTGCACTGATGTAACCTTTTAAATCCCGGGCAGCTTCCTGTGTGAAAAACCCAAAAGGCGCAACCGCCAGTTTGTTAGCGCTTACATCGGCTTGAAGGGTGCCTTCCTCAAGGTGGTACGACCCAGTCAGCCTGAGGCGCTCCTCCGGGTCTCTTAGCTTGATATTTACATCAAGGACTTGAGTCGTTGCTCCGGGCTCAACATCGATCTGCAACTGGCCAAGTGCTGCTTCGTTCAGGTACAGGCTGTCAATTTGCGCATCAATGGCATAGCTCATCAGCGTATCTAAAGGTTCCAGTTTCAATTGAGCATTAAGCCGCCCACTCAGAAAGTCGGTGTTTTGCCCGAAAAGCGCACTGATTTCGCGTAAGCGGAACTGCTCAAAAAGCAAAAGCAGAGGGGGCGAACCGGGCATTGCTTGGTCCGGCTTCGCCTTTAGGGCAATACTTTGCTGATTTCTGGAAACACGAAGGTCTGCAGCGGTGAGTGCTTTCGGCGAAAACAGGATTTGATTGGTGTTTGAGACTTGCCAGGGCCGATCATTCAGCAGCAAGTCGGGAAGAACATGGAGGCGGTAGGCAGAAGAATCGGGACTGATGAGGAGGTTAAGGCGTAAACGGGTCTTGTCGTCTCCACCTTTGGCTAGTAGGCTCACACTCATGCTATCTCTGTAGAGATGGGTGGACAATTCAGTGTTGCCAAGCAAGAGCAATGTGTCTTGCCATGCCCCACCTAGGGTAAGCGATTGCATAAGGGCATCATCAGAACCGCTGTTTAGGCCAATACTCTCCAGGGTAATCCCTGCGTACTGCACGCTGGGAATACCGGCAGTCAGCTGAATTAGTTTCTCAGTACTGTTAAACCTGAATTGCATCCACGCGGTATCCAGTTTTTCCAAATCGGGCACAAAGAACCGGGTCATAGGTATTGGGTCACTGACCTCCATCGTAAATTGAAAGTCCTGAGCTGGAAGATCAGGGTCGACCCGTATGCTATCAGGGGATTCATCGGGGGTGATCCACTTTTTTACCGGAAAGTACCCATCAACGAACTCTGCCAAAGCCGGGGTCAGAGCGGAGAGTTGAAACGCCCCGCTTAGCTCTGCATTCAAAAACGGGCTGCTTAGTTTTACCCATCTTTTACCCTGGGAGCTCTCCCGGGCGGCGAGGGTGATTAAATCGGCGGTGTAGTTTCTCGGACCATCGCTGAGGCGCATTTGCCGTATGCTTGCCCGCCCTTCCAAATTGCTGAGTTCGCTACCTTGTATTTGGGTTTCTAAACGTGCTGAAAGGCTTAGCGGAGTGGGGTAGAGGTTTAGTTTGTGTAGGTTTAAGGTGTCCAGACTGGCATTGAACCGGAAAGTGGGCAGGCTGTCGGTAAGATTAGCTAGCCCTTCAAAGCGAAACTGTAGATTAGGATCATCTATATCCAGTTGACCTTCAAATTCCCGGGCATTGATCCGCCCGTTCAGGCTGATCCCCTTGTATACGTAACCGAAGGCTTCGAGCCGGGTGATATCACCATCGAGTACCGCCTCCATGCTGTCGGGAGAGAGCCCGCGCCCCTGCCCACTCAGTTCCAGAGAGAGGCTGCCTAATTCGGGATTGTTCAGCACACGATTCAGTGCCAGCGCTTCTAATCTAAGTCGGCCTTCATAATTGGCATTGGCATAGTCCTCTGTAAACCGGAGTTGGACATCGTGGTAAGCGGTACCGGCGGCTGTCCGGAGTGTGCCGTCCAGCTGGAAGTCAGTCAGGCTGCCCGCTATCTGGCCTTGGTAGTAACTGTTGCCTAAAGCTTGCAAAGAGAGCGGGATAGTATCGTTTAGGAACCCCCGGAGGTTAGCAGGTTGCGTGCGCAGGGAGTCGATGGTAAAGGTAAATTGAAGGCGGTCCGGCGAGAGGATTTCGCTGGCGCGAAGTTGCCCAAACATGGCCGTGAAGCTTTGACTGCGCAACGCCAGGCGGTTGACTTTCATCTGCTGCATATTGCCCTTGATAAAACCTGTGAGTTGGAGGCGGCCCAGGGGTGCCAGGCCTTCTTCCGGCAGGGGCTGACCTTTAAGGTATTGGTTGAGCCGGCCAGGAGAGAGGTCGATAGATTGCAGGACAACCTGCAGCGTTAAATCTTCGGGGCGGGTAGCGTTGGTGATGGCACCGCTAAGCCGGGCGTCCAGGGCTTGTCCCCATTTCAGACGGAATTGACCAATGTTGAGGTCCGACACGTAGCCGTCTAACTGTCCGGATAGTTCCAGCGGTGGCAGTGGGCGTGGGGAAAGGAAAGGCAGTGGGCCACTCCAATAGTAAAGGTCTTCCTGGGCCACTTTTCCGGTTCCGAGGTTGACGGACAAGTGTACGGCTTTAATGAAATTAGAAAGATCACCAAATTGGTTGTACTGTAATTTTAGGGTAGAAGGGGCGAGCTGGCTCTTTGGGGTTTGAAGGGACAGCTGGGTGAGGGCGGCACTGCTGTCTGAAAGCAGGAAATCGGTAGATAGCGATTGCAATTCAAACCCATTCCACTCTTTAAAGGCGAGATTTTTCATTTGCCCGTTTAAGGCAACGCTATCCCACCGTAAATCAGTAGCCTCAAGCTCCAGATTGTCAAAGTGCATATGGGCAGGGTCGAAGCGGTCTGCACTACCGGCAGGTACCGTGAAATCATCGTAAGCGACGTCCACCGATTCGATATCGATTTGATTGGCAGTGATGCCCCAGCCGGGAAAAGGGAATTTTAGCACAGAGGCCACAGTATCCGTACTGGATGCTTCGGAGCGACTCCATTGTGCAACGGAGGCAAAGGAATTCTTCAGCAGGACCTGATCAATTTCGATACGCTGTTGATTGAGGTCCAGCATATCAAGTGCTCCCCGAAACTGACCAACCCGGGTATAGACGGCCATTTTGGATAGACTGTCTATCCAGGAAAAGCGAACCCGGTCCAGGTCGAGGGCTTTAAGGTCAAAAGTCCAGGGCGCAGCGTCGGAAGCGGTGGTGTCGCGCTCGGCGCTGCCAAACGCCTCGATGAGGTAAGTGAAGTTGAAAGTGCTGTCGGGGCGGCGTTCCAAATTAGCGACCGCGTCTTTCAGCGTAAATTGGCTCAGTTGGATTTCTGATTGGAAGGGGGCAAAAATACTGAGCTGTGCATCTATCCGCCCGGCATACAACAAAGTGTCTTGCTGCTGATCCTCCAGGTATACCCCCTCCAGGACCAGCTGATTGAAAAAATCAATGTAGATGCGGTCAATGTCGAAGGGCGTCTGTATGCGCTCTTCCAGGTAAGCCGTAGCCTTGTCCGCAATCTGTTGCTGTACAGCTGGAAACTGCAAAGCTGCCCAAAGCAGGCCCAGAAGCAGAAGCAGGGCAATCAGGGCATAGAGCAACCATTTGAAGAGCTTGTTCAGCAATGGATACGTTGTATTCAAAGACAGAGGCTTTTGAAAATGAAAAAGATTCCTAAATAGAACGGCAGGGCGGGGGCGAAGTTTGGTGGGGGAGCAGCAGGACAGGTATTCTTTTATGAAATTAGGTAGTTATGATTTAAAAGAAGCAACTGGGCGCTGGACTTTAAGCGACGCGCGATCAATAACTGTCGGCTTTCTAGGAGTGCTTTTTCCTTTATCCAGCGTTGAGGAACCGCCGCCCTTAGCCCCACTAAGGGCGGGAATCCTCGCCTCGGCTAAAGAAAAAATCACTATCCTAGCCAAACTCGACACTTATTAAGCGCGCGTCGCTAAGTACACTGTAAATTAAGTAATGTTCAGTTTTGACAGTGCCTTTTGGCGAAATGCTGTGTTGCTCGATCGATCAGGTAGCTACGGCTATCCTGTCCAAGCTTTAGGGCCCCTTTACCCCAAAGCTTGAAGGGCGCCTTGCCTTTCACCAAAATGCCCATCCCAAAACACGAAAGAACTTAATTTACAGTGTACTAAGAGTGGAAAGCCTTAAGAGATGTTTGGATGGACGTCATAGTATTGTATATTCTACATGGATTAAATTTACAGGAAGAGGCTGTCGAAGCCATATCGAAGTCAACTGAGAGAAGATGATCCATGACATTCAGGGGTGGGCAACCTCAATCATTCAATACAAAAAATGAATAAGATAATATTTTTGGACTTGGACGGCGTTTTGATCAACCCCTTCCCTGCCTGGAAACCGGATGAGGCAGACAGGGACGGCTACGCCAAATTCAACCCGGACTGCATGGCTAACCTCCGGAACCTCCTGGAAGCTCATCCGGCACTAAGAATCGTCATCAGCTCCTCCCGCCGGGTGGGGAAAAGCCTTGAGGAACTGGAAGCCATCTTTGCTTTCCGGGGCATAAAAAACAAGATCATAGATAAAATACCCGAGCCCGAAGAAAAGTACCTGAGCCGGGCAGAGGAGATCACGCAGTACATTGAGCAGCAGGGGCTGCGCCACTACCTTATTTTAGACGATGAACGTTCGTTGCTGAAACTCCCCAATGCTTATGCCTGCCATTTGGTCCTGACCGAGTACCGGACGGGGTTTGATGCAGCGAGTTTAGAGAAAGCCCTGGGGATTATAGGAGAATGGGGCAGTTAGGGCCGTGATTCAGCCCTCTTGATCCCGGACAATCTCAGTCAGCGGTCCATCAGCTTCCGTAATATCAGTCAGGACTATTATTTCGCATAATGTCTATGAATAGCGACAGCCCACCCTTCAATGAAAGGTGGGCTGTCAAGTAGAGCAGTTGTCTGTTCTACCACGGTTTTGCGGGATGGCTTAGAACATCTCCGTTGCCGCAAAGTGGAAGCTGCCTTCGCGGGCAGCGTTCTCGTCGGAGTCAGCGCCGTGCACTGCATTCTCACCGATGCTCTTGGCAAACAGGGCACGGAGCGTTCCGGGGGCTGCTTCTGCCGGGTTGGTCGCGCCGATGAGCGTGCGGAAATCTTCTATAGCATTTTCCTTTTCCAGGATTGCAGCCACGATGGGGCCCGAAGACATAAACTCGACGAGCTCACCGTAAAAGGGGCGCTCTTTGTGCACTTCGTAAAATTCACCTGCTTTCTCAGCTGAAAGCTTAGTGAGCTTCATAGCAACGATGCGGAAACCCGCCTCATTGATTTTGGCGAGGATAGCGCCAATGTGCCCGGCTTTGACCGCATCGGGCTTGATCATGGTGAAAGTCTTGTTACCAGCCATATTGTGGTTTATTTTTTTCGCAATTCTTAAAAATCGCTGCAAAAGTAAGGAAAGCCGGTCAAACCTTTGAACGGCCTGCCCTTTATTTTGGTTAAATTCATTAATTTTATCAACTTCGCGTTCTGACGCTGTAAAATACCATGGAGAACATAAAAGAATTAAAAGCGCTGCTTGCAGTGCCGAAAAATATAGTGATTACCACCCACCGCAATCCCGACGGGGATGCCATCGGCTCCAGCCTTGGGCTTTATCACTTCCTCAATAAAGGCGGGCATACCGTCCGGATGATTACCCCTTCAGAATATCCGGAGGGCTTTTCCTGGATGCCGGAGATTGAAAAAATAATCGTTTATGATATTGATCCGGAATACTCCGGAGAACTGGTGGAAAAAGCCGATATCATCTTCTGCCTGGACTTCAATGCGCTGGACCGCATCGACAAACTTGGAGACCTCATTGAGCCCACCAAGTGCTACAAGGTGATGATTGATCACCACCTTTATCCAGAAGGGTTTGCCGATTTTCTGCTTTCCGATACGACGGCCAGCTCCACTTGCGAACTTATCGTAGATTTTATACATCTACTAGAGATGGTGTCTGATCTGGATGTCCGGATCGGGGAGTGCCTCTTTACAGGAATTATAACCGATACCGGCTCTTTCCGTTACAGCACCTCTGCCAAGTTGTACCGCACCGTAGGTGAGTTGGTAGAGTTGGGGGTGGATGACTACAAGTTGCAGGACCTCATCAACAACAGTATGAAGGAAAAGCACCTGCGGCTGTTGGGGCATTGTTTAAACAACCGTATGGAGGTGCTGGAAGAATACAGTACGGGTATTTTCTACCTGACCAAGCAAGACTACGAAGATTTTGACATTCAGCGGGGTGATACAGAAGGCATTGTGAATTACCTGCTGAAAATTAAAAATGTAAAGATGGCGGTCTTCATTATGGAGCAACCCAAGATTGTAAAAATATCCCTGCGTTCGAAGGGCGATTTTTCCGTTCAGGAAATTGCACAGAAGCACTTCAAGGGTGGGGGGCATAAAAATGCATCTGGTGGTTTTTCCTTTCAGCCGCTGGATGTAACCCTTAAACGGTTCAAAGGCGTATTGCCGCAGTACAAGGACAAACTAGCTGCGGCTGTTATTTAGAATATTTCACTTATTTACATCAATAGACCAAGAATTTATGCGAATCCAATTGCTTTTTATTTTGCTCATTGGGCTAACTGTGGCATCCTGCCAGCAGGAGCCAACGTTGCAAACCACTCCCAACGGCTTTGAATATATACTGCATACTGACAAGGGCGGAGAAAAGCCCGTAGCCGGTGAATATGTATTCTTTCATGCCCACATGCGTAACGGCGACTCCACTATTTACAGCAGCCGGGACCAGCCTAAACCGCCTAATCTTCAAATACCTGCAGAAGAAGTGGGGAATCGTCCACCTAATCCTATTGAAGAAGTCCTTCAGCAGATGGGTGCCGGCGATAGCGCTACTGTACTCATCCGCCTTGATACCCTGCCGCAGAAACCAAAAGGTTTTGAAGACACGGATGTGATGTACTACGACCTGGTCATAGCAGATATCAAGTCGCCAACGGACTTTGCTGCGGAGCAGAACGCAAAGATGGAAGAGGCAAAGCGTAAGGCAGAAGAACTGAAAAAGCGGCTGCCGGAAGTGGAAGCCCTCGTTGAGTCCACTCTGGAAGGCTATAAGAACAATAGCCTTGGTGATGAGCTTCAGGAAACGGCCTCCGGGCTAAAGTATGTGGTGCACGAAGAAGGCGACGGTGCCCAGGCGGCGGCGGGCAAAGTGGTCGGTGTCCATTACTATGGAGTACTGGCAGGAAATGGCACCCGCTTTGATGATTCCTTCAGCCGTGGTCAGCCCATTGACCTGCCATTAGGGCAAGGTCGGGTTATTCCAGGTTGGGAAGAAGGTCTTGCACTGTTCAAAGGTGGCACCAAAGCGACACTCTTCATCCCGGCTGAGTTGGGCTACGGTGAAGCTGGTTCTCCTCCAACTATTCCCGGAGGAGCTGAGCTGATGTTCTACGTAGAGCTGGGCGAAGTACAGTAATCAAGGACATTACATACAGGTGGCAGTATTACCTCCTTAGGAGCGTAGCACTGCCGCTTGTTTTTTCTAACTGAAGGGCCATGCGCAAGCATAGCCTTAAACCACGACAGAAGGTATGACTGCAGATCAGTTGAAAGACTTGCAAGACCGCCTGGCTGCTTTAGGGAGGTATCTTTGACGTCGGTAACCGACGCATGCAGATACGAGACAAAGAGCAACAGTCTATGGACCCCAAATTCTGGGACGATCCAAAGCGGGCCGAATCGATTCTTAAAGAACTCAAGAGCCATAAAAACTGGCTTGTCCTTCATGATAAGCTGGAAAGCAGGATTGAAGACCTGGAAGTGTTGTACGAATTTTACAAAGAGGGCGAAGGGACGGAGGAAGAAGTTGAAAACCGTTATCAGGAGGCCCTAGGCGTTATAGAAGACGCTGAGTTCCATTCTACGCTGAATAAGCAGGAAGACAAACTAAGTGCCATCCTGGAAATCAACGCTGGTGCCGGTGGCACCGAAGCCAACGACTGGGCCCAAATGCTCATGCGTATGTACGTTATGTGGGCAGAACGCAGCGGCTACAAGGTCTCTGAGCTCAATCGGCAGGACGGAGACGTCGCCGGTATTAAGTCGGCTTCTCTGGAGATTGAGGGAGACTTTGTTTATGGCTGGCTCAAGGGGGAGAACGGCGTGCACCGCCTGGTGCGCATCAGCCCCTTTAATTCACAGGGAAAGCGGATGACTTCCTTCGCTTCGGTATTTGTGCACCCTATGATTGATGATCGGATTGAGGTAGAGATCAATCCTGCTGACATAGAGTGGGACACTTTCCGTGCTTCCGGTGCGGGCGGTCAGCACGTCAATAAAACAGAATCCGCTGTACGCGTCCGTCACTTGCCCTCCGGCGTAGTGGTCGAATGCCAGCAGGAGCGCTCTCAGCACATGAACCGCGACAAAGCCCTGCAAGTGCTTAAAAGCCGCCTGTACGAACTCGAGCTGGAAAAACAACTGGCAGAGAAGGACAAAGTAGAGGCCCAGAAGATGAAAAACGAATGGGGTTCTCAAATCCGCTCCTACGTACTGGACGACCGCCGGGTAAAGGACCACCGCACCGGTCACCAAACCAGCCAAACTGATGCGGTCCTGGACGGTGACCTCGATGGCTTCCTCAAAGCCTATCTGATGAATGACTCAGTGGAGGGGAAAGAGTCGGCTTAGACTGACGAGTTAGGGTGTACTTTAAACGAGCCCAAGTATGGGGTACGCCCTAACTTAGTCAAGCCGGTTTAGGGTGTACTTTAAACGCGGGCCCAAGTATGGGGTACGCCCTAACTTACCCTGTGCCAGCCCAGCAAAACCATTTCCTACCCCCTCAGGCAATACCATTTGCCCACTCCTGCGTTTAATACCTAAAAAACTAATGGAAAAAGCCACGCCCACCCTTTGGTTCCGGATTTTACAGTGGAGTGCCGCAAGTGTACTACTGGCCCGCGGCTGGCAGCATTTGTACTGGGATGCGCCTTTTCGGGCCCTGCTATGGGATCAAGCCTGGATGGAAGGTATGGTACAAGCCGTCTTGGGCATGGATTGGCAAACCTACGTTACACACCCCAATACCGATTGGTGGATTCAGCAGTTGGTGTTTGGGACCGGGGTGTTTTATGTACTGGCTGGAACAGTGGCAATTACGATTCACCGGTGGGGGCGCCCGGGCCGGGTCGTGTTGTGGCTCAGTAGTCTGGGGTTAATCATACTGGCTGGGCTGTACTGTAAAGACAAATTCTTCTTCCTGGGTCAGTTTTTTGAATACACGCTTCAGTTTACGGCACCGGCAGTCCTTGCATGGGTGGCAGTCGACCCGAAAAAAAGATTTAACCAATCCCTGTTGCTATTTCTAAAGGTGGGCATTGCGCTGACCTTTACCTGCCATGGGTTGTACGCGGTGGGGTATTACCCCCGGCCCGGCTACTTTGTCTTTATGGTGATGAGTATACTTGGCGTGGATGAGATTAGCGCCGCTTACTTTTTGCAAGTTGCAGCGGCCCTTGATTTTTTACTTAGCATACTGATATTTCTACCGGGGCGAATCGCCCGCGTTGCGCTGGTCTATGCGGCTTTCTGGGGGCTGTCTACAACGCTGGCACGACCCTGGGCTTACGCTTACGTAGCTACCTGGGATACTATTTTACTACAGTGGGTGCACGAAGCGGTCATGCGCTTTCCCCATTTCCTAATTCCTATATTAGCGCTGGGCATTTCCGGAAGCTTCAGAAAGCTACCCGGTCTGAGCCGGCAATTTCAGATGGTACTAAAGCGCTAGGATTTCTGCCATACGTACGAGGTCGTTGTCTAGATCTTTTGACTTGCTGATGGCATCGTAAAAAGGCGTGTAAGCCACTTTGCCATTGACAAGGCCAGTCATAACGTTCTTTTCGCCCTTAACCAGCCCTTCAACTGCGTAAAAACCAAGCCGGCTAGCCAAGACACGGTCCTGGGCAGTGGGGGATCCTCCGCGTTGCAGGTGCCCGATGATGGCCACCTTGGTATCGTAAAAGTCAAAAGCTTCCTTCACCTTAGCAGCAATTTCGCTGGCATTGCCATTTTTGTTGCCCTCAGCGACAATCACCACGCTGAATAATTTCTTGCGGCGGGCTCCCATTTTGAGCGATTCGACAAGCTCCTCTATGGAGGTATCTGTTTCGGGGATCAGCACACTGCCTGCTCCACTGCCTATAGCCGTATTGAGCGCAATAAAACCGGCATTACGGCCCATTACCTCCACAAAAAACAGGCGGTCGTGGGAGTCAGCAGTATCCCGGATTTTATCAACCGCTTCAATAGCGGTGTTTACAGCTGTATCAAACCCTATGGTTAAGTCAGTGCCGTAGAGGTCGTTATCAATAGTGCCGGGGACACCAATAAACGGGATGTTGTATTCTTCCGTGAATACGGAAGCACCAGTAAAAGTACCATTGCCACCGATGGCGATACAAGCCTCTATATCGTGTGCCAGGAGTGTCTCATAGGCAGAGCGGCGCCCTTCGGGCGTCATGAACTGTTTGCTGCGGGCTGTTTTCAGAACGGTTCCGCCCCGGTGGATGATGTTACCGACGTCACGCCGCTCCAGGCGTTTGAGGTCGCCTTCAATCATACCCTGATAGCCCCGGCGGATACCGTAGACATGCAAATTGTGAAAAGAAGCATTACGCACAACGGCTCTGACCGCAGCATTCATGCCCGGGGCATCACCACCGGAAGTAAAAACAGCAATGCGTTTAATCTCCTTGCTCATATTTTAGTTTTTTCCCTAAACGGATGAAATCAAGCCGCAAAATAGGAAATTATTGTCCGGTGTGAAAACGAACGAGTTCATCAATCGGTTTCTGTATAAACTTGCCCATTTTCATATCCCGGGCATCCAGGATGACACTCAGCGTTTCTTTGAAGTAGTAAGCAACTGAGCCAATAAAATGTACGGGCAGGCTCATATGGTTGCGGTATTTACGTACATGACGGTCGATAAATTGCTCGAAAGAATCAAAAAGGATCCGCTGAATGAAGGGATGGTTTTGGTGGTCTCCCATAAACTTAGTAAAAGAAGCCAGATAGACATTTGGTGGATCTCCGCTGTATACGTTGTCCAGGATAGACTGCTTACCGCCTTCAAGACTCTCTTCCAGTTCGTCGTAGAGCACTTTGGGCATTTCCCGGTAGAAAAAGGCCCGGATCAACCGCTTACCCAGGTGGGTGCCAGAGCCTTCATCCCCCAGCAGATAACCAAGGTTCGTAACATTATCGATTACATCGGTCCCATCGTAGAGGCAGCTGTTGGAACCAGTACCGATGATACAGGATATGCCCGCATTGTGTCCACAGGTGGCCCGTGCAGCACCTAACAGGTCGTGATCTACCTCAATATCTGCATTTGCAAATATCCGGTCCAGCGCTTTATGGACCACACCCTTCAAACGGGCGTCCCAGCAGCCTGCTCCGTAGTAATAAACTTTTGTTGCCTTATCGGTGGCCACTTCCTTAACAAAGGATTTTTGGAGCTCCTTATAAATGGCCTCCTCCGAATGAAAAACCGGATTAAAACCCATGGTGGTGATACTCTGAATATCGGAGCCACTGATCATCTTCCAGTCGGCTTTCGTCGACCCGCTATCTACTATTACTATCATGGTACTCTAAATTGACTCGGCTAAAGGTAGTGTAAATTATACACTAAGTAAAAAATACGGTTTCAATTTTTTCCCTGTTATTGTATTTGGTTTATACTAATAATAATTCTCATTTTGTTGGTATTTGCAATTGAATATAGGTTTATGGCAGACTATTCGCTCGCAGCGGTGCAGTACGATCTGACCAGAACGTGACAGATAGAGTTGTCTATTCCCCTAAAATATGGTTATTTCAGGCTCGGATTTGAAAGCATGACTATGAAAAAGAACTGGTGGAAATTCCTTGGTGTCGCATTGTTGGCCTACGTGTTTGTAGCAGGCATGATCGTACCGCTTACGCCTGGTATAACCAGCGTATCGCCCGGTAGTCTGCGTACCGGGCAGGAAGCCGTATTAGAAGTCACGGGTTACAACTCCATGTTTACACAGAGCGAGGAGGTGCGCGTTTGGTTAAAACTGGATAACGAACGGGCCATCGGCGCCCAATCCGTCCGCGTGCTGGATGACCGCCGGCTGGAGGCTGCTTTTATACTACCTGCTTATCTGCCAGTCGATCGAAAAGTACAGGACTTTGCCCTGGTCGTTGACCATCAGAGAGATGGAGCATCGGTGCTGCCCAGTGCTGTATTTGTGACCCAGGACAGCATCGCTCCGGAGCTGGGGCAGGACGTCTTTGTCAATACCCCTATTGCTGATCTTAACGAGCGATGGACCTTCACGTTTCCTTTTCGTAATATCCTCTATGAGACCATTCGCAATACCTACTTTCATGTCCCTTTGTGGTTTGCTATGATCTTTATCCTCATTGGTTCGGTGACGTTCAGCGTACGGTACCTGAGGGAGGGGGAATTGGAAGAAGACTGCCGGGCACAGGCGCTGACTAAGGTGGGCATTCTTTTTGGCATACTTGGACTCGCAACCGGAGCGATATGGGCCAAGAACACCTGGGGCGCTTACTGGAGCGGCGATGTGAAGCAAAATATGACTGCCATCGCATTACTGATTTATCTGGCCTACTTTATTCTGCGCGCTGTATTCGACGACCCGGACAAGCGGGCGCGGATATCAGCGGTCTACAATATCTTTGCCTTTGTAGCACTCATTCCTTTAATTTATGTGGTACCGAGGCTAACGGACAGCCTGCACCCCGGCGCAGGCGGCAATCCTGCCTTTGGCTCTGAAGATTTAGACAATACTATGCGACTGGTGTTTTATCCTGCCATTATTGGCTGGACGCTGGTAGGGTATTGGCTGGGTAACCTCCTTTACCGGATGGAGCGTATCCGGTTGAAGTGGTTCGATCTGTTGTAAAAAAAGCTCCTCAATCTCTGACAAATTATGAGAAACGAATTTTTAGTTTTTTCTTTTCTATCCTTGGGTTTCACTTTGCTCGGGGCGTACTTTTTTTGGCCACCGCTTATCTGGCTGTTACTGGCACTCCTTCCTTTTATTGGTTTAGGATTTTATGATATGGTGCAGACGCAGCATACTGTTATGCGCAACTTTCCGGTCTTTGGCAGAGGAAGATATGTGTTAGAAGAGCTCCGCCCCAAGCTGTACCAGTATTTTATTGAATCGGACACCAATGGTCGGCCCATCAACCGGATTTACCGGTCTGTAGTCTATCAACGGGCAAAGAAAGTGCGGGACACTACGCCATTTGGCACCCAACTGGATGTGTACGAAGAGGGGTACGAGTGGCTCAACCACTCCATCGCGGCCAAAGGTGCGCACGCTCTGGATCAGTCGCCGAAAGTGAAAGTAGGCAATGCCGCCTGCCAGCAACCCTACGCTGCCAGCCTGCTTAACGTATCCGCTATGAGTTTTGGATCACTGAGCAAGAATGCTATTATGGCGCTAAACGGCGGGGCTGAGATCGGTGGTTTTGCCCGTAATACCGGTGAAGGCGGTATCAGCTCTTACCACGAAAAACACAATGGTGACCTGATCTATCAATTTGGGACCGGTTACTTTGGTTGCCGTACACCCGAGGGTGAGTTCTCGCCCGAAGCTTTTGCCGCGCGGGTAGCATCAGACCAGGTGAAGATGATCGAAATGAAGCTGTCGCAGGGCGCTAAACCCGGGCATGGGGGGATTCTGCCCGCCGCGAAAAATACCCCGGAAATTGCTAAAATCCGTGGAGTGGAGGTCGGCACTTCTGTGCTCTCACCACCCAGCCATAAAGCCTTTTCTACGCCACAGGGGCTAATGGAGTTTGTAGAGCAGTTACGTGAACTTTCCGGAGGGAAGCCGGTGGGCTTTAAGCTTTGTATTGGCAGCCGCTCTGAGTTTATGGCGATTTGCAAGGCGATGATTGAAATGGAGGTTTATCCGGACTTTATCGCCATAGATGGAGGCGAAGGCGGCACCGGTGCCGCACCTCCTGAGTTTTCCAACTCGGTTGGGATGCCTTTTTTGGATGGGCTGGCCACCGCCTATGATATCCTGCAAGGGTTTGGTATCAAAAAGCACATCAAGCTGTTTGCTTCCGGTAAAATCTTTACGGGGTTTCATATGTTCCGGGCATTTGCGCTCGGGGCGGATGCCTGCTACAGCGCGCGGGCGATGATGCTCGCGTTAGGGTGTATTCAGGCTCTGGAGTGCAACAAGAATAACTGTCCCACGGGGGTAGCGACGCAGCGCCCGGAGCTGGTGCAGGGCCTGGTCGTAAGCGATAAAAAAGTACGAGTTGCCAATTTCCATCAGGAAACCATCAAGAATTTTGTAGAACTGCTTGGTGCTGCCGGCCTGGAGCATTCGGATCAGATTGCCCGTCATCACATCTACCGTCGGGTAAGTATGCAGCGGGTAATGCGGTACAGTGAGCTCTATCCTGAGCTTACAGAGGGTTGTCTGCTTACCGCTGCAAATGTGCCTGATGCCTGGCAGGCAGATTGGCAATTGTCGCGTCCGGATCAGTTCTAAGGGTCCAGCGAAGAATAACTTCCCCATTTGATACGGCTCTTTTTACCCCAGCCTTCGTTGCTTATCACTTACGTAGTTAGCAGCCTGTCGGAGAGGCGCTCAATGGTCTGCGAATGGCAAATATTATTCTGCACTTCGTTGTTCATCAGTCACGTAGCTCAGGCTATGTTCCTTCTTCGCGCCTTGTTCAGAACAATATTTGCTCGCTCTCGCCGCATCAGCACATCTCCGACAG
>Ga0307933_1000129_pt1 | contig 69861 bp, 54 predicted proteins | sample OrgLakmetageno88_FD_201811 | JGI IMG/M metagenome (GOLD analysis project Ga0307933, IMG submission 201811) | Saline water microbial communities from Organic Lake, Antarctica - #88 | ecosystem: Environmental > Aquatic > Non-marine Saline and Alkaline > Saline | place: Antarctica: Organic Lake...
ATGATTTAAGGTGGTTATAGCAACGGGGCTCACCTCTTCCCATTCCGAACAGAGAAGTTAAGCCTGTTTGCGCCGATGGTACTGCATACTTGTGGAAGAGTAGGTCGCCGCCTTCTTATAATTAAACCCCTTCATTACTTAATGTAATGAAGGGGTTTTTTTTGTGCATTAGAATTTTGAAAACTTCGCTCTTTTAGCCAAGTATAAGATTAAGACATTATTCTAGTAGCCTCTATAAGTCTATTCCCTTCAATTGTTTTTGCAAAAATATAATAATTGGTTTTTCCTCCAGTAGTGCACTTAATTTTCTTTTGTAGCTCGTCTGTGTTGAGATGAAAGTTTTTACTAATCAAATTAATCTGCTGGCCTTTAACAGCCTTTATTATTTTTTTATAATTAATCGATTCTACCGTCTTTACCTCATAGATTTTGCCTGGAATGCTTAAAATCTTTCTTTCTGAAGTATAAAGATTTGTGTGCTGTTCTAATTTTTTTAATCCGTGTCTAGCTCCAATCCTATCGTTAAATCTCGACTTCATAATACCTGAATCAAGTTCATATAAATATTGACAGCACTTTGATAATTCAATTTTATTCAATTTTTCGTTGTCTTCATCTATAGAAGTAAATGAATATTTATTTCTTGTTTTATAGTTATAAATTTTTATAGATCTCGAATTTTGTTTTCTCCAATCTATGATCCATAACAATTCTTTTACCTCATTTTTTACCGATATAATATGTACTTCTTTTATCCCTTTTAACTCCTTATACCCAATATCTAGGTCATACATTGGTGATGTTTTAATCATTAACCTCTCTGACTTCTGTTCTATTATATCTAGATGATCAACAATGTTGGGTAGTGAATCCTTTAATTGAATTACTTTCGTTTTTTCATTTCTTCTAGATGGATCTATATAAATCCAATCATAGATTTGACTGTTTTTATGTAACATGTCTATGGAGTCTTCATTCTTTATTTCACAATTACCGATTCCAAAAGTCTCAGTATTATGTTTAACTATCTTGCATAATTCAGAATTTAGTTCTGTGTATATTAAAGTATTGACTTTTTTTGAAAAGTAATATGAATCTATGCCAAAACCACCAGTCATGTCGAGTAGATTTTGACAAAAGACAAGTTTAGATTTATGTAAAGCGGTAATTTCTGAAGATGTTTGTTCTAGATTAAGTTTTGGAGGATAAATGACTTTTTCATTTTTATACCAATGAGGAAGTTTCTTCTTCGCCTTTTTCTTTCCAATTATTTGGGTTACAATATCTTTTATATCAATATGCTTGAATGGACTCCCCTTAAGTATCAATTCAGGAATCGATTTATTGATATTTTTTTCTACAAACTTATTGACTTCAAGTCTAGTAAGTCTTTCAAATCTGTTCTCTTCTGATTTCATAAAGAGCTATTCCTAGGGTTTGAGCAACATTTAGACTCGAGTTTGTTCCAAACATTTTAATATGATAATTTCCATCCAATCTATTAAGAGTTTCGCTATTTATACCTAGTTTTTCATTCCCTAATATGAGAAGGATTTTACTTTTCAAGTCTTTTTTAAGAAACGAAATACTTTCACTATTTTCTGTGATTTCAATTCCAATTGTGGTCCCTTCAAAAGCATTAAGTACACTTACTTTATCTTTGTAAAAAAGAATATTTAAGTTGTGCTCCGTAGATCTTGATGTTCTCTTAAACCGGTTACTTTTAAGATAATCTCTATTAGCTTCATGTACCCAGATATTTACAACTCCAAAAGCTTCTGAATTTCTAAAGACGCTACCGAGATTGGCTCGACTATCTAATCTTTCTAAGAGTACGTTGATTTCGCTACAACCACTTTCTCTAGCATTGAATTTTGTTTCACTATGTGTCAATTGTTTATCAGGCATATTTAATATAGGAAAGCATATTTAATAATATTAGCTCCCATTTTTAAAGCATTTAGACGACTAATTTCAGGATCATTATGAACCGATGAATCTTCCCAGCCATTTCCTAAGTCACTTTCATAAGTAAATAAAACCATCAACTTTCCATAATCATCTTCAATTCCAAAAGCCTGAGCAGGATTTCCATCGTGTTCATGAATTTTAGGCAATCCATTTTCAATAATAAATTCAGTTGAAAAAATAGGATGATTGGAAGATAATTCTTTTAGTTCTCTATTTGGGAACACCTTTTTTATCGCTTTCCTGAAATAGGGAGATAACCCATAATTATCATCGGCATGGAGAAAGCCACCACTCAGTAAATACAATCTTAAATTTTGAGCAGCTTCATCTGAAAAGAAGATATTTCCATGCCCTGTTAAATGGATAAAAGGATAATTAAACAATTCTGGGTCTTCCGGTTTTACCTCTTTTATGTTTTCGCTAATGTTGGTCTCTGTAGTCAAATTTACGAACTTAACGAGGTTTGGTAAAGATGTAGGGTTGCTATACCAATCGCCACCGCCATCATATTTTAATAAAGCTATATCTTGAGCATTGATAGTCATAGAAAAAAACAGAAAACAAAAATAAATTATCGACTTCATAATGATCTCATTAGGTTTACTGTATGGCAGGCTACAATACCTGCCGTTTCAGTTCTTAGTCTTGCCTCAGACAAAGAAATGGGAATGAACTGATGTTTTATTGCTTTTTTAATTTCATCTACAGAAAAATCTCCTTCTGGACCTATTAAAATCAAGTTATCTCCATTTACTGTTTCAGATAATTTCTTCTTTGTGTCATCTTCACAATGTGCAATCATTTTCTTTGATTCTATATCCATTTTTATCAAATGGCTAAAAGATACCATTGGGTTTAATAGTGGTAACCTATATTTTAAAGATTGTTTCATGGCTGACTGAAGAACTTTTTCATAACGTTCTACTTTAATTCTTCGTCTTTCGCTATGATCACATAGTAAAGGTGTTATTTCATCAATTCCAATTTCAGTGGCTTTTTCTAAAAACCATTCAAATCTGTCATTGGCCTTAGTAGGGGCAATGGCAATATGAAGTCGAAAATCGGTTTTTTTTTCCTTAATAATCGTTTTCACTTCTACTTTACATTCTTTAGGGTGATTGCTTATCAATATGCCTTCAGCGCAAATTCCTAAACCATTAGTGACATATATATCGTCTCCTATTGTCTTTCTTAAAACTTTAGAAATATGTCTGCTTTCCATTTCATTTATGGAAAAAATAGTAGCTGATGAGTCAAAATTTGGTTCGTAAAAAAGTTGCATTTACAGAGGTGTTTCCAAGACTAGAATTTCTTCTATGAATTGGGATGAATAACTTTTTGATATGATGTAATACCAATTTTCAGAGATTAGATCGACTTTAAAAGTTTCGTTTGCTACACGTTTACTCAACAGGGCTGCATCTTGAAATCCCTGGGGAACGCTTCTCTTTTTGAACCATCCAGAATCACCCCCTACATTTTTGCTCATGTCCATTGAATACATTTTCGCTAAAGTTGGAAAGCTAGAGGTATCGATCATTTCAAGTATTTTATCTCTTTGTTTTTCAATATTTTCATACTCTAATTTACTGCCATCAAAGAAGATATAATTAAGTCTATAATGCTCTACATTCGCCTTTTTAAGAATAGTGAGTTTTTTCCTGCTAAGCTTAATGGATTGCCCAACTTTTAAATTGAATAGCTTACTGGCTAAGTTAGAGTTATGCTTTTCTTTATTAAATATAGACAGACTTCCTTCTGATTTATAGTCTGTGATTTCTTCCTCTGATAATCCAAAGTCGTCAAAAACAGTACGGTTGTATTGGAATAAATTGTTTTGAGCATTCAACTGAAATGTTGCAAGAATTAAAAACAGGACTAGTATTTTCATAAGACTTAATATTTAAATGGTATACCTTGCTTTGGATGCCGACGATAAATCAGCGAATTCATTATTTTGATACTTTAAGTATCCTACAATTCCTATCATTGCTGCATTATCTGTGCAAAACTCAAATTTTGGGATAAAAACAGACCAATTTTCCGTGGTTTGTTTTTTAATTAGAGCTTCACGTATTCCTGAATTAGCAGAGACTCCTCCTCCAATAGCAACTTGATGTATTCCAGTCTCTTTAACAGCTTTCTCAAGTTTTGATAGAAGAATATCCACAACTCTAAATTGAAAAGAAGCACAAAGATCTTCAATATTGTTTTCTATAAAAGCAGGGTTTTCTTTCACTTGTTTTTGTAAAAAATAGAGCACAGAAGTCTTTAATCCACTAAAACTAAAATCTAAACCTTTCACCTTTGGTTTAGCAAATTTGAATGTAGATGGATCTCCATGTTTTGAAATTTTATCAATTTCTGGTCCAGCAGGGTAGGGAAGATTGAACATTTTTCCACATTTATCAAAGGCCTCACCAATCGCATCGTCTAGAGTTTCACCAAGGACTTCCATGTCGAAATAGCTTTTCACCTTTACAATTTGTGTATGTCCACCGCTAATAGTAACTCCTAAAAACGGAAATTCTGGAGGTCTTGCATGGGTATCTGCAATAAAATGAACAAGCAAATGTGCTTGCATATGGTTAACCTCTATCAAAGGAATATCCAATCCAAGACTTAAGGATTTTGCAAAAGAGCTTCCTACCAAAAGTGATCCCATTAAACCCGGGCCCCTCGTAAAAGCGATTGCAGACAGCATTTCTTTTGTTATTCCTGCAACTTTTAAAGCCTGGTCGACTACTGGAACAATGTGCTGTTGGTGTGCACGAGAAGCTAGCTCCGGAACTACACCTCCATATTTCTTATGAACATCTTGTGTAGCCACAATATTGCTAAGAACTTTATTGTCACAGAAAACAGCCGCCGATGTATCGTCACAAGATGATTCTATGCCTAATATGTATGTTTTTTTTAAATCTGGCATTATTCAGTTCCAATTATCGATTTCGTCTAGCAAATCTAAATAAATTTGTGGCTTTATAAAGGGCATTTAGGATTAGTATTTGATATATATTTGATGAAAAATAAAGATTTAAAAGTGTTTAAAACGATTTGGAATTTTGTAAAAAAATTATTTACAGCAATTATTCTTTTGCTGTTACTTTTAGTTTTAATTTTTTTAATTCCACAAATACAGTCCTATTACGCTACAAAATTAACCACCTCTTTTAATGAGTCTTACAACACTGATCTTTCCATTAAGTCTTTAAAGATCAATTATAAAGGAAACCTCGTATTAAATGACCTATTGTTGAGGGACGACTATGATGATACTATTATTTATGCCAAGACTTTATCCACATCATTAATAAATATCACTGGGTTTTCTAACAGTAATATTCATTTTTCAAACACTGAATTTGATCATCTCAAATTTAAATTAAAACAATATAAAAATGAAGAGGATCATGAATTTTCTAAATTTCTAGAAAAACTAAGTGATAGTACATCTTCTTCGGATCACCCTTTTCAGCTTAAAATTAATAGGGTTCTCGCCTATGATGGAGAATTTGTCATCGAAAATGAAAATTTAAGTAACAGCCCTACTTTTTCTATTCAAAAATTAGACTTTAATCTCTCCAATTTCCGACTCTATGGATCTAAATTCAATCTCAACTTGAGGCGTATGTCTGGCATTTTAATACAAGGAATTGTCGTTGAAGATTTTAGTACTGTTTTTGAATATACCCCTAGTCAAATGGACTTTCAGAATTTAAGCTTAGATACTCCATATTCACATATAGAAGGGGAGCTTCAGTTTGATTATAAAAGAGAGGATTTAAATGATTTTTTTGATGAAGTAAATTTAAAGGCAGCTTTCAATAATTCTACTCTATCAAGTACAGATCTAAGACGGTTTTATGATGGCTTTGGCTATGGACATCAAATTTCTTTTAAAGGGAATGCAAATGGACAACTCAATAATCTCAATCTAGAATCTTTAAGACTAGAGGGGCTATCACAGACAATTTTTTTTGGCAATCTTAAGTTGGTTAATTCTTTTGGTGATGCTCCTTTCGCATTAGATGCTTCTTCCGTTGATTTGACAACAACTTATTTGGATTTGATAGAATTATTGCCCAAAGATTTAAAGCCAAACCTACCAGACTATTTGAAGACACTAGGTAAAACCCAAATGTTAGGTATAATAGATTTATCAAAAAATAAATTAAACACTATTCTAAAAGTAGATACAGAGATAGGGAGGGCCTCAATAAATCTAAATTTTGATGGTTATCAAAATCCGAACACAGTAAAGTATAAAGGTTTTGTTGATGTATTAGATTTTGATTTAGCTGCTTTCTTTGATACAAACTCGTTGGGTAGAACCTCTTTTAATCTAAATGTAAACGGATCTGGATTTACAAAAGAGTCCCTTAATACACTTGCTTTAGGAAAGATTAATTCTATAGTTGTTAATGAATATAATTACAAAAATATCAAGCTGAAGGGAAACTTAAAAGCACCCTATTTCAATGGAAATTTACACAGTCTAGATCCAAATTTTCAATTCGTATTTGAAGGTTTATTAGATGCGTCAGGTGAAGAAAATTTATTTGATTTTAATGCAGATATTAATCATGCGGATCTTTATGCTTTAAATATTGTGAAAAGAGATCCAGTTGCTGATTTTAAAGGTAAGCTCAATATAAATCTAAAAGGCAATTCTTTAGATGAGCTCAAAGGTAAACTCCTATTTAATTCTTTTGAATATAAGAATCAATTAGATAGTTTTAAATTCGAAGAACTTACGGTTGTATCCTCATTTCAACAAAGTCAACAAACAATAACCATAGATAGTCCAGATGTTATCAGTGGAAATTTAGTTGGCAATTTTAAATTAACAAAGTTGCCCAAACTGTTTTCTGAAGCTATTGAAAATCTGTATTTCAAAAGCGAAAAAGATACATCCAGAAATTATCAATATGTTAATTTTGACATTGATATTTATAATAAAATTGTTGAAGTTTTTTTCCCGGATATTCAAGTGTCTGCAAATACCTTTATAAAAGGCTCAATTGATACTAGTGAAAACGGTTTTTCTCTAAATTTTAGGTCTCCTTTAATAGGGGTATATAACACTACTTTTGAAAACATAAACATTCAAATCGACACTAACAATCCCTTGTATAACTCTTATGTTGAGATTGAAAACATAGGGACTTCGTATTATAATATCAGCGATTTCAACATGATTAATGTAAATTTGAAAGACACATTATTTGTGAGGACAGAGTTTAAAGGAGGTCAATTTAAAAAGGATAATTATAACCTTAGTATCTACCAAACTTTGGATAGTGATAATAAGTCAACCTTCGGTTTTAAGCGGTCTAGTATAGTTTTTAATGATAACCTTTGGTTTGTTAATAAGAAATCTAACACAAAAAATAAAGTTGAAATAGAAAGGGGATTTAAAAATTTCACAATCGACTCTATTTCAGTATCAAGTGGAGAACAGGCGATGCTTTTAAATGGGATTTTAAAAGACTCTACCTTCAAGAATCTAAATCTTAAATTTGAAGATGTTGAATTGGCAGATATCATTCCAAAACAGGACCGTATAACTTTTGAGGGAACGGTAGATGGCAGTTTAGACATCTATCAAAAAGATAATATTTACAGTCCAAACTTAGATCTTACGGTTGATGAATTTAAATTTAACTCTATTCCTTATGGACGATTTTTGCTGAAAGCGAATGGAAATAAAGACTTGAGTTCTTTTGATATCATTTCCAAACTTCAACTTCAAGATGAGCTCCTATTCAATGCAGAAGGTTCAATTTTTACGATGGAAAATAATCAATATTTTGATGTAAACCTAAATTTCAATAAATTTGACTTGCAGTCCTTTGATGTTTTTGGAAAAGAAGTAATTTCTGACATAAGAGGTCTTATAGAAGGAAAAATGGAGATTAGTGGTAAAATTCAGAATCCTTTTTTCAATGGAGAGTTAAGATTAAGTAAAGCTGGGATGAAAGTTCCATATTTAAATGTGGATTTTGATTTTGATGATAATTCAAAAATCCGATTTGATGATAAAAAGTTTATCATCGATGATATTATGCTTACAGATGTAAAACACAAAACTAAAGGTGTCTTAAATGGTAACATTACCAATCGTGAATTTAAAAATTGGAATCTCGATTTAAATATTTCCTCAGATAATTTGGTTGTTCTGGACACCGATTTCAAAGAAGGTAATTTATATTACGGAACTGCATTTATAAATGGTAATGCATCTATTAGTGGTCCTTTGGACGAAATAGAAATAAGTGTACAGGCAAAAACACAAAAAAATACAGTGTTTAAAATACCTCTGGATGATTCAGAATCTTTGGGAGACAATTCTTTCATTTACTTTTTGAATTTAGAAGACAAACTCTCCAAAGAAGCTGGCCGAAAAATACAATTGAAGGAGGTTAAGGGTTTAAGCCTTAATTTTGATTTGGATATAACCAGAGATGCTGAAGTTGAAATTGTAGTTGATCCTGCTAATGGAAGTAGTTTAAAAGGAAGAGGAGCAGGCACCTTGCTTATTGAGATCAATACTAATGGAAAGTTCAAGATGTATGGTGATTTTGTGGCTTATGAGGGAGAATATAATTTTAAATACTCAGGATTAGTTCAAAAACGATTTGAGGTTGTTCCTGGCTCTAACTTAACTTGGAACGGAGATCCTGTTCGCGCAAATCTAGATGTTCAGGCAAAATATGTGACGGAAGCAAATCCTGCAATTCTACTTGAAAATCCAACAGTGAATCGTGAAATTCCTGTGGAAGTTATCATCAATCTTGGAGGTCAAATTGTTCAACCAAATATTGAGTTTAGCTTAAATTACCCCAATTTATCTTCTGTTGTTAAAAGCGAGTTGGAATATCGAATGCAAGGCAGAGAAAACACTGAATTACAAGCTTTGTCTTTAGTTACTCAAGGCACTTTTTACAGTCAGGCAGGACTTGGGCAAAATGCCATTACAGGAAACCTTATTGAGCGAGCTTCAGGAATTGTGGATGATATTATCTCTGAAGAGGACAACAAATTTAAACTAGGCCTTAATTATCAGCAAAACGACAGAAGTCTTACCCAAAATAATTTGGCAGATAGAGTAGGACTTTCCTTGAGGACTAAAATTTCAGACAGAGTTTTAATCAGTGGAAGATTTGGTGTTCCTGTGGGAGGAGTTTCAGAATCTGTAGTTTTTGGAGATGCTGAAATCAATTTTTTGTTGAACGAAACAGGTAGTTTACGCGCCAATGTTTTTAATCGAGAAAGCGATATTCAATTTATAGGGGAGGAGCTTGGGTATACCCAAGGTATCGAGCTTAGTTATACTGTAGATTTTGATAATTTTAAGGAATTGATCAACAAGATTTTGGATGAAGATTACGAGAAAATGAAAAAAAGTAAAACCCTTAATAAGGATAGCCAAGCTATCGAGTTACCTTCTTACATTAAATTTCCTTCAAGGAGAACTTCTAATTGATTATTCGTTTCCAGTTCGCAATCAATATCCCTGTAGACAACAGGCATATACTTGAGGCGATTGCAAATAATAAAAAATCTTTGTAGATGAGATACCCCGTTGCGAAAAGAGCAGCATAAACTCCACATGCAAATCCAATAAATTTGTACTTAAAGTTTTTATATTTATTAGAACCCTCAAAAATCCTTTCTTCAAAAGCCTTTATAGTTCCCTTGTCAGTTGGTTTAGTAAATAGATTTACTAATACCCAAACGATAGTAGTCACTACAACTCCAAATATAAGCTCAACATAAGATTCGATGTCCCAAGGAGCATAAGATTTACCAATAAAGAAAACAGCAGCAATTATAAATGAGGATAGCATTGCTACAATCTCACTATACGGGTTTATTCTGTTCCAAAACCATCTTAAAATAAAAAGTAAACCAGTGTCAGCTCCAATTTGTAATAGCAGATCAAAAGCTTCTTTTGCTTCTTCCAAAATAAGAGCTAATAGTGAGGAGCAAATCATCGAGACTAAAGTGGAGAGTCGTCCTACTAAGACTTTATTAAATTCTGAAGCATCAGGTTTTAAAAATCTTACATAAAAGTCGTTTACAGTATAGCTACTTCCCCAGTTTAGATGAGTTGAAATTGTACTCATGAATGCGGTGATTAAAAAGGTGAGTACCAGTCCCAATAGGCCCAATGGCAAATACGATAACATTGCTGCATAAGCCAAATCATTTTTGATATAACTCTCATCGAGGTTTGAAAATGCAGTGGCCAAACTTGAAAGGCCTGGAAAAATAACAAGATAAGCTGGGCCAATTATAATTCATGGCCAAGGTATTACAGCTTAGTTAAGTACTGTAAAAAGCAGAGTCGTTAAAGTGGCATGCTTTGTACTCTTAGCTGCCAACATCCTTTGTACAATATAGCCACCGCCACCAGGTTTTGCGCCTGGGTACCAGACACTCCACCATTGTACAGCGAGAGGAACAATAAGAATTGGGATATAAACTTCTGGATTAGAGAAATCTGGAAACAAAGAAGTTTTGCTTTAAACTTCGGGAATTGAAAGTAATTGGTCAATTCCTCCAATTTCTGGCATCTAAACAATATATATGGTAGCCCAAATGCTTCCAGTAATAGCTATCGCAAATTGAACAAAATCTGTAAGAATAGCCCCTTTAAGACCACCAAGCATATAGGGCAGTTATGGAGCAGGACACCACCAAGGATTCAACAGCAGAAAAGTCGAACATAACATGTCCAATTTTCATCGCTGCTAAACAGACAGTGGCCATGACAACAATATTGAAGAAGACGCCTAAATAAATAGCTCTAAACCCCCTCAAGAATGCAGCACTTTTTTCGCTATATCTAAGCTCATAAAACTCTAGATCGGTAGTGATTTCACTTTTCGCCAAAGTTTTGAATAAAAAAATACAGTTAGCATACCTGTTAATAGAAAACTCCACCAAACCCAATTGCCATAAACTCCATCATTTCCAACAATACCGGCTACTAACCCAGGAGTGTCTGCAGCAAAGGTTGTCGCTACCCTTGAAATACCTAACAACGACCACGACATATTTCTACCAGAAAGGGAAAAGTTTTTAGCACTTTTTTTTCGAAACATAGACACCAATCCCTAAGCTTATAACAAAAAAAGCAATAATAATACTCCAGTCTACAAAGCTTAGTAACATAGTTCTACTGATTATACGCGATAAAACTTATTTCTACATTAGCATTTTTAGGTAATTTGGCAACTTGAATAGTCTCTCTTGCTGGAGCCGTATCTTCATTGAAATAGCTGGCATATATGTGATTAATCTTTGAAAAATCATCCATATTGGATATAAAAATGGAGGCTTTTATAACATGATTGAAATCCATTTTTGCTGCTTTCAAAATAGCTTCGAGACTTTTCATAACACGATGTGTTTCTATTTCAATAGAATCAAATTGAGTTTCTCCTGTCTCTGGATCAATTGCAATCTGTCCAGATGTATATAAGAATCCATTGATGCGAACAGCTTGATTGTAAGGTCCAATTGGATCTGCTGCGTGTTTTGTTTTAATAATTTCTTTCATAATTGATTATTGTAAAGTTCTATCTTGTTCCCTGTTTCTATCGTATTTCACATCTTGTAAAATATTTGATTTAATACCTATAAAGAAAAACCAGGATTTAGCGGGACCAAATGGAGTCCAATTAAAACTCATTTGCCAGCTCTTTAAGTCCTTTGCAAATCTTAATTGAGTAAAAGAAAATCCCTTATTCTTCAAATCATAACCAGAGGACACACCAACGTTCCAAGTAGGAGATAATTCTACGTCACCAGAAAACATAATCGAGTGGGAGCTTATTTCATTTTCCCTCGCCGCATTGGAGTAGGTCATGGTATAGGATAAATTCAAATTCCAAGGTATAGAATAGTTATAGAATTCATTTTCATCACTCACAGGTTCTTTATCAAGATTGCGACGGTTCATCATTTCACTAGTTCCAAAAAGATTATCGGGTCTTCCTCCGTTAAGATAACTTTCAGATTCAAAATTTTCTTCTTCCTCTTCCTCTTCATCTCCTTCTTTTTTCTGAAAATCTTTGTTCGATAAAGAATAACTAAAACTGGCATTACCCCTGGTTAATCTGAATAAACTTCCTCCGTTATTAATATTGAGTTTATCTATCCTTCTATTGTTGCTATTCAAAGCATACATATCTAGAGTGCCTAAAAAGTTGATGGCTAGTTTATCTTGCACAATCGGTAAGGTTCCTCTTAAAGAGAGTGGGCTTAAATTGAGAGAGTCTGCAGCAAAATTATAGTTGGTGCTTACCCCAAAATTACTGAGGAGCATCACCTTTTTAAACCGTTCATCACCGGTGAGAGTAGAGTCTTTTTTACGAACTTTCGCCTCCAAATCATTGGTAATATTGAAAGACATGCTACTAGAAAAGCGATTTCTTGGAGCTCCATTTAGGGTGCCTTCAAACCTAGAATACTCAACTACTTCATCATTTAAGCCAGCAATTCCTGTTCTGACATACTCATCATAATACTGGTCGAAAGCTGGGCTTATATTATACGAAATAGAAGGTCTAATAACATGTCTTATAGCTTTAAATTTTTTATTATCTCCAAAATCAAACATTCCATATGCAGTTGTTCCTAAAGATGTCGAAAAGTCATAAGTTCTATAGGAGTCAAATCCTTTGATTGTATCCCTATCTACTTGGCGAAGCTGCTCATCATAGCGCTGTTCAAAAGTTTTAAGGGTCCATACCTCATTGTAATTTGCACTTGTACTCACGCTAAAATGATCAAATATTTTAAAGTTGGTTGAAATGGGAATTGTATGCCTTGCCCCAATATCCGCTCCCTCAAACATCTCAGGCTTAAAGAAAAGGGAGTCTGTAGTCGTTATTCTGTTTTCTGCTCTTACGTTATACTGAAGATTTATATTTTGAATAGCCCCCTTTTTGGTTCCATTATTAGGTTCAAAAGGAAAAATTCTACCAACACTAAATTGGAGGGTAGGTAAAGTCAAGTTGATAACTTCAGTATTGGTATTTTGGTTGTGGGTTGCTGAAATGTTTAAATTCATACCTAGTTCTCCCTCAAATGATTTTGAATAAGATACTGAAGAATTCAATGAGTTGTTCAAACGGTTACCAGCATTATTTTGATTTGCGGATTGTTGAAAGTAATCACTCGAGCCTAAATTTACAGAAGCAGAAAATCTCGAAGATGGATTTGATTTTTGATCTTGGCTGTGGCTCCACCTTATATTAAAAACAGTGGTTTCGCTAAAATTTGGAAAACCGCGTTCTTCCAAAAGCAACTTTTCATATTTAAGGGCCACATTTCCACTGTATTGATAACGGACATTATAACTGCTTTCTAGTCTCAAACCGTAACTCCCATTGGTAAAGTAGTCTCCTTGCACAGCTAAATCTGCATTATCACTTATTGCAAAATAATAGCCTCCATTTTGAAGAAAGAATCCTCGATTTCTGTTTTCTCCATACGAGGGTATAATAAATCCAGAGGACTGTTTGTCTGTTAAAGGAAAATATCCAAAAGGAAGCCCTAGAGGAGTTGGGACATCGGCGATATACATGTTCACAAATCCAGTAACAATTTTGCTATTAGGCACAAATTTTATTTTTCTGGCGAAGAAGTAATAATCTGCATCATCAACATCTTCTGCAGTTGTGAATTTAGCATTGGCCAGATAATAAATGGAATCATTCTGTCTTTTTGAAATTTCACCTTTTACTTTAAAGCCTCCTTGTTCAGTTCTAGAATTGAAGACCAAAGCCTTTTGCGTCTTGAAATTAAAGATTAAACTATCGGGTTCTACCAGATTATCACCCTGTTTAAAGCTCGGCATTTGAGTGTATGCCCCGGTGGAATCTACGATACCGGCGGCAAAGACTTCTTGACTTTTATTGTCAAGTATAATTCTACCAGCATTTATAATCATGTCACCATAAATAACTTCAGCTTCATTATATAAGTACATTTTATTTTCCTTCCTAGACAATCTTTTATAATCTTTCGCAAAAGCATCTACGACATCAGTGAGTGTTTCTCTTTTCTTATTGCCTGTAGTTTGTGAGATAGTATCTCCAATAGTGAACCTGATAGTTTGAGTTAAGGAGTCTACCCGATTTTTAATAAGATAGCCCAAATCGGAGACCTTTGAATCTTGTTCCTGTCCATACAAGCTAAAATTGGTAAAAAGTCCTAACAAAAAAAGTATATGAAGTAAGTTTGTGCGCAATGCTTTTGTACTATTTTTGTAGATGTGGACTATATTTTAAAGTTTCAAAATTACATTTTATTTTTATGCTATCTATAAAACTTTTGAATAACATCCTCTATAATCAAATCTATGTTTAGTACTAAATACAGTCTTCAATTAATATTGTTTTGCTTTTTTCTGGTAGCGATTCCTACGGACTCTATTTCTCAGTCCAAAAATAAGGAGTTTATCGTCATACTTGATGCTGGTCACGGAGGTGAAGATGCTGGAAATACAGGGAATAATTATTCAGAAAAAGAAATAGCCTTAAGCATCGCACTAAAAATCGGTAGACAATTGGAGAAATATGACGACTTAAAAGTTATATACACTAGAAAAAGTGATGTTTTTATAACTCTGGATAAAAGGGCAGAAATTGCTAATAAAGCTTCTGCAGACCTTTTTGTTTCGATCCATTGTAATGGAGTAAACAATAGTTCTCCATCTGGAACTGAGACTTTTATTTTGGGTCTTCACAGAAACAAGGATAACCTAGATATTGCTATGAAAGAAAATTCAGTTATCAAATTTGAAGATAACTATGAAGTTAAATATGATGGCTTTAATCCAGATTCCCCAGAATCTTATATTGGTTTTACTATTATGCAAGAGGAATTTTTAGACCAAAGTGCCTTGCTGGCAGATTTTGTCCAAAAACAATTTCAAAGCACGTTGAAAATGAAAAATAGGGGAGTAAAACAGGCTGGCTTTCTTGTCTTAAGAGAGACCTACATGCCAAGCGTACTTATTGAAACTGGTTTTTTGACCAATGATACTGAAGGGGCTTTTTTGAATTCAAATAGTGGTCAAGATCAATTGGCTGATGCCATCGTCGATGGCATTAATAACTATAAAAACATCATCAACATTACGGCATTAGAATCAGAACTAAAAGAATACAAAGTAAGCTCTAGCGATGTTATTGAGGATTTTGAAGCCATTACCTTTAAAATTCAATTAGCAGCAAGTTCGACAAAAATAGATCCCAAACCAGCGAATTTTAAAAGATTAAACCCCATAAGTAGAAATCAGGAAGATGATCTTTTCAAATATTATTTTGGTGAAACTAGCAATTATATGAGTGCTCAAACTCTTAAAGATAAAGCTAAAGCTGAAGGCTATGCTTCAGCATTTGTTGTTGCTTTTGATTCTGTTGGAAATAAAATATCTATAAAAGAAGCTTTGAATACTAGAGTTAACCGCTAGTTTTTACTCAAAGTTTAACTACATTTGACTTAAATTTAAAGGCCTTGAAAAAAGAATTAAAAGTTGGTGTTTTAGCCATAGTTGCCATCGGACTTCTCATTTTTGGTTATAATTTCCTAAAAGGGAATAATGTATTTAATTCATCACGAGTTTTTTATGCTGTTTATGATAATGTTGAGGGTCTCAGTCCTTCAGCGCCCGTTTCTATAAATGGTTATCAAGTGGGCACTGTCACAGACATTCAATTTATTAAAACTGGGCAATTGTTGGTGACTATGAATATTAATAGTGACTTTAATTTTTCAGAAGCTAGTATAGCTCAGATATACGGTGGAGGTTTGATAGGTGGAAAGTCTATGCAGATAGAACTTGATAACACGTCCACAGAAGCAGCAAAATCTGGAGACACTCTTCAATCTTCTGTGGAAGAAGGCCTAATTGAGCTGGTAAATGAAAAGCTTACACCTTTAAAAGATAAAATTTCTAATGCTGTGGTTGAAGTAGATACTTTATTGTCTTCCATCAATTATGTTTTTGATGTAAACACTAGAAATAATTTAAGAAATTCAATCAAGAATTTAAATGAGACCTTAACTTCTTTAAATCATTCTGCTGTAAAAATTGAAGGGGTCTTAAATTCGAATACCGATAACATCAATTCAACTATTGAAAATTTTAGATATACATCAGATAATCTCTCAAAAATGTCTGATACCCTTTCTAAAATTGAATTCAACAGACTTGTTCAAAATGCCAATGAAACAATGTTAAACCTGAAAGAAATTTCAAACGGATTAAAAGATGGCAATGGAAGTTTGGGTAAATTTATTAATGATGATAAAATGTATATCAATTTAGAAAATGCAACTAGAGAATTAGAAGAATTGTTAGGTGATATAAAATTAAACCCTAAGCGTTATGTTCATTTTTCTATTTTTGGTAAGAATGATGTTAAATATAAAAATCTTGAAAATTAAATTATGATAGAATATATCCCACAAATTTTATTTGTTATTATCTTAATAGTAGCGTTTTCATTTTTTGCTAAAAATGTCTATTCGTTAAACCGAAATATTAATTTAGGCAGAGACGTCGACAAAAAGGATAACAAAGATCTCCGACTGAAGAAGATGATAAAAATCGCTCTTGGCCAATCAAAAATGGTAGTAAAACCTATATCTGGAATACTTCACATTATTGTTTATGTCGGATTTATTGTCATTAATATTGAGGTCTTAGAAATCATGATTGATGGAATTGCTGGGACCCATCGAATCTTCGCTTTTTTAGGACCTGTGTACAACGTGCTTATTGCAAGTTTCGAAATTTTAGCCTTTCTGGTTTTGATAAGCGTCATTCTATTTTGGACACGAAGAAACCTAATGAATATAAAACGGTTTCTATCTAAAGAATTAACGGCTTGGTCTAAAAAAGATGCTAATTATATTTTGTATTTTGAGGTGGTTTTGATGGTTTTATTTTTAACGATGAACGCTACAGATTATCAATTACAAATGCTCGGTGCTGCACATTACGCTAGTGAAGCTGGGATTTCGGGATCATTTCCTATCAGCCAATTTTTATTACCAATATTTGATAGCATGAGTATTGGAACACTTGTTGTTATTGAAAGATCAGCATGGTGGTTTCATATCATTGGGATTTTAATTTTTCTAAATTACTTATATTACTCTAAACATCTTCATATATTGCTTGCCTTTCCAAATGTGTATTTTTCTAATTTAGAAAATTTAGGAAAATTTAAAAATTTGGAGACGGTCACAAGCGAAGTCAAATTAATGATGGACCCAGATGCTGATCCCTTTGCAGAGACAAGCGAAAGTGGAAGCGAAGAGGGTGTTCCTGAAAAATTTGGTGCCAGTGATGTTCAAGATTTAGATTGGTTTCAACTCCTAAGCGCTTACTCCTGCACAGAATGTGGTCGATGTACTGCAGAATGTCCTGCGAGCCAGACAGGTAAAAAGCTTTCTCCAAGAAAGATTATGATGGATACTAGAGATCGTCTAGAAGAAGTAGGAAAGCAATTGGATAAAGGGGAAGAAATTAATAATGATAAACAGTTACTAGATGGCTATATTTCCAGAGAAGAACTTTGGGCATGTACCACATGTAATGCTTGTGTAGATGCATGTCCTATAGGTATAGATCCTTTATCTATTATTATGGATATGAGGCAATATTTGGTGATGGAAGAGAGTGCCGCTCCAGTGGAATTAAACAATGCAATGACAAATATTGAAAATAATTCTGCTCCTTGGCCATACAATCAGCAAGATAGGTTGGATTGGGCAAAAGATTAAGTTTGATTTATGACAGATGAATTTAAACATAAAGATTCCAAAGGACAAAGCATCAGTCCTAGTTTACCAGATAATGTAAAAAACTATCTGATCGATATTGATGGGACTATTACAGATGATGTTCCCAATGAAGAACCAGAGCGAATGGCAACATGTGAGCCTTTTCCAGATGCCCTTGAAACCATAAATAAATGGTATGACAAAGGACATCAAATTTGCTTTTTTACATCGAGAACCGAAGAACATAAAGAAGTGACAGCAGATTGGTTATCCAAACATGGCTTTAAGTACCATAGCCTATTAATGTGTAAACCGCGGGGTGGAAATTACCATTGGATCGATAACCATATCGTAAAAGCTACACGTTATAAAGGCCGTTTTACCGATTTGGTAAATAAAAATGAAATTATACAAGTTTTTAAAGATTAAAATATATTTATATGAGTGAATCCTTAAAAGTGCCAACAATGGCCTCTTATCTTGCTGAAGGAAAACAACCTGAAATTTTATTTTGGGTAGGTTGTGCAGGAAGTTTTGATGACAGAGCTAAGAAAATCACCAAAGCGTTTGTAAAAATCCTCAATAATACTAAGGTTGATTTTGCCGTTCTTGGAACGGAAGAGGGGTGTACTGGAGATCCTGCTAAAAGAGCTGGAAACGAGTTTTTATTTCAGATGCAAGCCATGACCAATATTGAGGTTCTGAATTCTTATGATGTGCAAAAAATAGTTACTGCATGTCCCCATTGTTTCAACACTTTAAAAAATGAATACCCTGGTTTAGGGGGGAACTATGAGGTTATACATCACACTCAGTTTTTAAAACAATTATTGAATGAAGGTCGTTTAAAGGTTGAAGGAGGAAAGTTTAAAGGTAAACGTATAACCTACCATGATCCTTGTTATTTGGGCAGAGCTAATGGAGAATATGAAGCTCCTCGAGACCTTTTAAGAAAGCTCGAGGTAGAATTGATAGAGATGAAGTCTTGCAAATCTAAAGGTCTTTGTTGTGGAGCTGGGGGAGCACAGATGTTTAAAGATGCAGAAAAAGGAGATAAGGAAGTTAACGCACTCAGAACAGAACAGGCGGTTGAGACGAAACCTGAGATTATTGCTGCTGGATGTCCTTTTTGTAACACAATGATGTCGGACGGAGTGAGAAATAAAGAAAAGCAAGACGAAATTGAAGTTTTGGACGTTGTGGAGATGATTGCAAATGCAGATGATTTATAAAAAGGTATGGTAGTAGATTTTAAAGAGTTACCAAGTTCTTCAAGGGTTTGGGTTTTTCAAACAAATAGAGGCTTTGGTGAAGATGAATTAAACGAAATAAAGCCCAAAATTAACGACTTTCTAGAACGGTGGACCGCTCATGGACAATCCTTACAGGCTGGTTACGAAATAAGGTATAACAGATTTATTGTTTTAGGCTTAGATGAGTCACAAGCTAGTGCAAGTGGATGCTCAATAGATGCTTCTGTTCATTTTATTCAAAGCCTTGAAAAAGAATATAGTGTTGATTTACTAGATAAGATGAATGTTAGCTTTAAAAACGGTGAGTTTGTTGCTTACAAACAACTTATCGATTTTAAAAAAATGGTGAAACAAAAAGCAGTATCGCCAACGACTATTGTTTTTAACAATTTAGTGAATACAAAATTGGAATATGAAGAATTTTGGGAAGTGCCTATGATTGAAAGCTGGCATAGTCGTCTATTATAGATAATATATGAGTTCACAAATCAATTTCAAAGTCGTCATTATGATGGCTTTTTTTTCATCTTATGGTCTTTTCTCACAAAGCAGTTTATTTGCGGAGGATCTTGTTGCCCAGAGACATTGGGTGGATTCTGTATATTCTAATCTATCTCTTGAGGAAAAAATTGGTCAGCTATTCATGATTGACGTTTTCACCAGTAAATCTGATACTGAGCTTGAAAGTCTTGAGAGCTTCATAAAATCTAATCATGTTGGGGGCGTTATATTTTCCAAAGGAAATCCTTATCGCCAAGCTCAACTCACCAATAAAATACAAACAGAAAATAAGATCCCCTTACTCATTGGTATGGATGCAGAATGGGGCTTGGCTATGAGGCTAGATTCTACTTATGCTTTCCCTTGGAATATGACCCTTGGAGCTATACAAGACACATCTATAGTGAGAAAAGTAGGACAGCAAATAGGAAAGCATAGCAAAAGACTCGGTGTTCATATCAATTTTGCTCCGGTGGCAGATATAAACACAAATCCTAATAATCCAATTATTGGTAACCGCTCTTTTGGTGAAACCAAAGACATTGTCATTTCCCATTCGCTTGCCTTGATGCAGGGGATGCATGAGGCAGGAATATTGTCAAGTGCAAAACATTTTCCCGGCCATGGTGATACAGAGCAAGACTCACACAAAACACTGCCGAGTATAAATTTCTCTGAAAATCGAATTAGAGATATCGAATTAAAGCCCTTTCAAGCATTGATAGATGAAGGAGTAAGTAGTGTCATGGTAGCACATCTGAACATACCAAGTCTTGAGAGCCAAAAGAATCTTCCTTCATCCTTATCTTATAAAATTGTTTCAGACTTATTGAAAGGAGAGCTTGGTTTCAATGGACTTGTAATTACAGATGCCTTAAACATGAAAGGGGTAAGTGATAGTAGTTCTACTCCTGGGGAAGTAGATTTAGAAGCCTTTAGAGCAGGAAGTGATATTTTATTGATTTCAAAAGATGTTCCCAAGGCTATTAGCATCATGAAAAAGGCAGTCTTAAAAGGAGACATAACAAAAAAGAGGCTTGCCGCTTCGGTTAAAAAGATATTATATGCCAAATATAAAGTGGGTCTACATTCATTTAAGCCTATAGAAACCGATCAGTTAACAGCAGAATTGAATCTAGAAGAGAATGATGCTCTTTATCAGGAAGCCATGCAAAGCGCAACGACAGTCATAAAAAATGATCTTGGCATACTTCCAATCAATGATATAGATCAACAAACCTTTGCTTATGTAGCTTTGGGAGATGCCTCTGGAGATGCGTTTTTTGAAACGATAAATCAATATGCTAAAGTTGATAAAATTGAAGTTGAAAAAGCCAAATCAGACTTGAATCAATTCTCAAATTACGATCAAATAATTATTGGATTTCATAAATCTGATGCTAGTCCTTGGGCAGATTATAAATTTTCTTCTTTTGAAATTGAGTTGATAAAGTCTATTTCTCAAGACCATAAAACAATTTTAGTCAACTTTACAAGACCTTATAGCTTGTTGCAATTGAACAATTTTATCAATATTGATGCAATTGTTCAGGCTTATCAAAACAGTATAATCGCTCAGCAGGTAGTAGGTCAGCAATTATTTGGAGCGATTGATTTTAAAGGCAAACTGCCTGTTAGTATAACTTCAGCATTTCCCGTAGGAACGGGTTACAAATTGAAGTCAAACGGCAGACTTGGTTATGACTATCCCCAAAATCAAGGATTTAATTCTGAATTAGTTTCAAAAATTGATTCTGTAGCAGCCTACACTTTAGAACAGGAAATGACACCTGGTATGCAAATTTTAATTGCACGTAAAGGAAAGGTGATCTATCATAAAAATTTTGGTTATCACACCTACGAAAAAAAAAAAAAGGTTCAAAAAGAGGATGTCTATGATCTAGCTTCACTTACAAAGATATTAGCCACTTTACCAATTTTGATGACTTTAGAAGAAAGCAATAAGATCGACTTAAAGTCTAAGTTATATGAACTTTTACCAGAGCTTACTGCATCCAATAAAGCTAACATGAGCGTTTTGGAAGTACTATCTCACTATGCGAAACTTCAAGCTTGGATTCCTTTCTATAAAGAAACCCTAGAGGATAAGTCAAAGTACTATGCTACAGAATTTTCAAAAAAATTCAGCGTAAAAGTTGCCCAAAACATGTATTTGAGAACGGATTATCAAGATTCTATCTATGCAAGAATTGTTAAAAGTGATTTAAGAGATTCGTTGGAGTACAAGTATTCTGATCTTCCTTATTATTTTTTGAAGAAATACATTGAAGAACAGTCAGATTCTTCATTAGATAAAATAGCTGAAAGCTATTTCTATAAACCTATGCGGTTATCTCATTTAAAATTTTATCCATTAAATTATTTTGAAAAAAGTAAAATTGTTCCTACTGAATTTGATACGGAGTGGAGAAATGAACTAATCCACGGTAGAGTCCATGATCAAGGTGCCGCCATGCTTGGAGGGGTAGGAGGACATGCGGGCTTATTTGGAAACGCCACCGATGTCGCAAAGTTTATGCAGCTTTATCTCAACGAAGGAAGTTACGGTGGTAAGCGTTTTTTTAACGCTGAAACTATGAACAAATTCAATACTTGTTATTATTGTGATGAGGATGTGAGAAGAGGTGTAGGTTTTGATAAACCACAATTGGATGAAATTGGTCCAACTTGTGGATGCTTGTCTATGTCAAGTTTTGGTCATTCTGGATTTACAGGCACTTATGCTTGGGCAGATCCTGAGGAAGAAATTATTTATGTTTTTTTATCCAATAGAGTTCATCCCGTTTCGTCCAATACTAAACTTATAGATGAAGACATTCGAACCAAAATACAGGGTATTATTTATGAAAGCCTATCCAAGTTAAATTGATATTAGTTTAAGAGTAAATTCAAATTGTAACTTCTACTTTTGAAGTCATAAAATATATAGATGAAAATAGCTATAGTATGTTATCCTACCTTCGGGGGTAGTGGAGTAGTTGCTACCGAATTAGGTATTTCTTTATCCAAACGAGGCCACGAAATCCATTTTGTAACTTATAAACAGCCGGTGAGACTTGAATATTTGAGTAACAATATCCGTTATCATGAGGTTCTAGTTCCCGAATATCCTCTGTTTCATTACCAGCCTTACGAATTGGCTTTATCCAGTAAGCTCGTCACAGTTGTAAAAAATCATAAAATTGATGTTCTGCATGTACATTATGCGATTCCTCATGCTTATGCAGGATTTATGGCACAGCAAATGCTTGCAGAAGACGGTATAAGTCTCCCTATGATGACGACTTTACACGGCACAGATATAACATTAGTGGGAAGTCATTCCTTTTATAAACCTGCTGTTAACTTCAGTATCAATAGAAGTGATGTTGTTACTTCAGTGTCCGAAAGCTTGAAAAAAGACACACTTGCTATTTTTGATATTAAAAAAGATATTAAAGTGGTTCCAAACTTTATAGATATATCAAATCTCAGCCAAAGTTTTGAAGATTGCCAGAGAGATTTATTTGCCAATGAAGATGAGAAAGTAATTACTCACGTCAGTAATCTTCGGCAAGTGAAACGCATCGATCACGTCATTCAAATATTTCATAAAATTCAATCTAAAATTAAATCGAAACTTATTATCATAGGTGACGGTCCAGAACGGGAAATGGCTTCGAATTTAGCTAGTGAATTAGGCATTAGAGATAGAGTAATGTTCCTTGGAAAAAGCAATGAAGTTGAAAAAATACTATGCTATTCAGATTTATTTTTATTGCCTTCAGAGAAAGAAAGTTTTGGTCTTGCGGCACTTGAGGCTATGGCTCATGGGGTTCCCGTTATTTCTTCTAATGCAGGTGGACTTTCTGAGGTAAATATTGATGGAGTTTCTGGCTATTTAAGCAAGGTTGCTGATGTTGAAAATATGGCCTTAAACGGTATTAAAATACTTTCTAATGAAAACACTTTAGAGCAATTTAAAAAAGGAGCTAGATCTACTGCTGAAAAGTTTGATGTAAAAGAAATTGTTAGCCAATATGAAGATCTGTACAAGCAAATGATTTAATCTCTTGTATCACGAATATCCAGTGTCTCGGATCTGAATTTATTTTTTCCAAAATCCAAAGTTCGTGTAGGGAATGGTATGTTGATATTTTGTTCGTTATAAGCTTTTCTAATTGTTAAAATGGCAGCATGCTGTGCCTTATAAACATCTGATTGATTTGTAACATCAGTCCGGAGTCTTATCATATAATTGATAGAGCTGCTGCCGAATTCAGCATAGAAGAATTCAATATTTTCTTCTGGGCGCTGTTCAAATTTTGCTTTAATAGCGTTTTCTGTAATTTCTTGTACTTTTGATAAATCACTTTCATAGCCTATATTCCACAGCTTAAAATAACTCTGCCTCGCGGAATGCGACCGAAATTTTTAAAGGGAGAATCTACAATTTTATAATTGGGTATCGCTACCAAATTATAATCTACAGATTGAATAATGGCGCTTCTAAGATTAATATCGATCACAAAGCCACAATACTCATTCGTTTCTATCCAATCACCAATTTAGGTATAAAACTAATAATAGTACCTGCAAAGGTGTTATGTAAGGTGCCTTGCAATGCAAAACCTACAGCTAAACCAGGCACGCCTGCAGTACCTAGTATTGAGGTAAGAACAGTAGTGAGATTCAGAATTCCAAGTGACAAAAAATACTTTTACAAAAACAGTCCTTATACCAAATTATATTTATAATGCCGTATGAATAAATTAAATTATTTTTTGATTGATTGAAATCAAAAATAACTAGCATAGCCTTAGCTACGGTAATTATTTTTGGTGAAAAGCAGGCGAAAAAAGCCTGTGCCGAATTCATATCGGTAAAACGATTTATTGCGTCATTATAGTTCTAATTTGGTACTATAGACTCTTGCGCATTGCTTTTTTTAAATATTTTATCTACCAATCTACTGGAATACTTCGCTAAAATAATGAATAGGATTAAAACGAAAATAGCCAGTATAAAATTGGGTAGATTCATTACGAATAAATCTACCCAATCATAAACTTCAGTTGTAAATTTAGACCATGCTTTTTCTGTATGTTGTATAATTTTTAAATCTTGAATGAAGTCTTGATTTAGGTGAGCTGGTTTTTATCTGTTATCATCATCTAGGCATCTAGTATCCTACTTGTTGTTTCAAGTTTTAAAGGTAAGTTCCTACCAAATCAATAATAGTGTCATTTTAATTTGTAAAATCAGACATATTTCCCATTTAGCTTATAATCAAACTATGATCTTCAAGTAATGCGTTTACCATCTAATGATCTTGAATACTTGGAAGAGCTTTCTTCAAATTCGATAAATCCAGATCACCTGTAAAATTGCTTTTGTGTTAAAATCAAAATGTCAATATGTACTTTTAGATTTCATCTATCATCAATTTGATTTCATCCTATAGCACTTTAAATTCATCATTAAAATCAAAAGAATTCTATGAAATTCAGGACTAATTTATTTTTTTAAGCTGAGTTATGACCTGATCAGTTACCAATAATATGTAATTTAGTTTGTCGCGTATTTGCTTTATTTAAGCATTTCTCTTTTCGCCTAATTTCATACTCCAAGCATCTAGCATCCAACTTGTTTTTTCTAATTCTCTAATGTAAGCACCTATTAAATCTACAGTCCCTTCATCTCCATTGGCATCTGCAACCTCTGTGGTTTTTCTCATTTGCTTAATAATGGTTCCATGGTCATCAAGAAGATTGGTCACCATTTCTTTATCTGTTACATCAGAAGATGACTCTTTGATATTCGATAGCTTAAGATAAGTAGTCAAATTACTTTCTGGTTGAAATCTCAACGTTAATATGCGTTCAGCTATTTCATCTATTTTTAATTTAGCATCGTCGTACATTTCTTCAAACTGTTCGTGTAAATCAAAGAAATTTTGACCTACTATATTCCAATGGTAGTTTCTCAATTTTTGATAGTATAATTGATAATCAGATAAAAGAATATTCAATTCTCCTACAGTTTCTTTAGTTTTAGATTTATCTAAATTTAAGTAATTCATAATTTATTTAATTTTTATTTGATTTAATTTTTTTCTGGCCTGTTCACTCGTTATACCTAGGAACGGACTTCTACAATACCTTTATAATTATCTGTTATTTTTATGCTTTGAAAGCATGATACTTCACCAAGGTTGGTCAAGCTCTAAATCTTAAAATAGTCGTCAACTTCAAACTTTTCAATTAGATAATTTTTTATTTATCCACTAGATGGTGATCAATAAAATTTCAATTATCAGTGTAAGCATTATTCTTAAAAGATACTTATGGTTTCTGAAAGTGTACTTTGGATTCCACTTTAATTATGCTTTTTCTTAAAATTAAAGATAATTCAGTGTTATAGCAAGAAAATATAATCGTTTAATCAATATTTAACTATTATATTTACTTATTGTTATCTTTGGTATAATAAGATAGACCCAATGGAAAACTGAGTAGTAGGAATATGAATTGTCTAGTAATAATCCCATAAATAGTTAGGATAACAGCTATAATATATATCTAAGCTGTCTTCGTAATTTTCACAGTGCCAACAATTTTAATATCTAAAAGGGTGATTAAAGTAAAAAGAGCTTCCTTGATAAGAAAGCTCTTTTTATGTAAATCTAAGATTCTTTATTCGCTGTTTTCTGAACATGGATAACTAACTCGTTTTTCTCTTTATCCAGATCCATGTATAGAGTGTCCCCCTCAGTTACAGAAGAATTGATAATCTTCTCTGCTAAGGCATCTTCAATATATTTTTGAATGGCTCTGTTTAAAGGTCTTGCTCCATACTGCTTATCAAATCCTTTATCAGCTATATAATCTTTAGCCTCTTCGCTTAAAGAAAATTGGTATCCAACATCCTTGATTCGCTCAAAAAGTATTTCCAATTCAATATTGATAATTAATTTGATATCATCTTTCTCTAAAGCATTAAAAATAATTACATCATCAACTCGATTTAAGAATTCTGGGGCAAAAGCTTTTTTTAGTGCTCCCTCAATCACCTTTTTAGTGTTATCGTCTTCTTGTTGTTGTTGCGATTTTGTTCCAAATCCAACTCCAGTTCCAAAGTCTTTAAGCTTTCTAGCTCCTATGTTGGAAGTCATGATAATAATGGTATTCCTAAAATCTACTTTACGGCCTAAACTGTCTGTTAAATGACCGTCATCCAACACTTGTAACAGTAGATTAAAGACATCTGGATGGGCTTTTTCAACTTCATCCAATAAAATAACCGCATAAGGTTTTCTTCTTACCTTTTCTGTAAGTTGTCCACCTTCCTCGTATCCTACGTATCCAGGAGGTGCTCCTATAAGTCTTGAAACTGCGAATTTCTCCATGTACTCACTCATGTCAAGTCTAATAAGGGCCTCATCATTATCAAACAATTCCTTAGCAAGGACTTTGGCAAGTTGAGTTTTACCAACACCTGTTTGGCCTAGAAATATGAAGGAACCAATAGGTCTATTTGGATCTTTCAATCCTGCGCGGTTTCGCTGTATAGCTTTTACTATTTTTGTTACAGCTTCACCTTGTCCAATGACTTTATTTTTAATTGTTTCTGGTAATTCAGCTAATTTCTTACCTTCAGTTCTAGCAATACGATTTACTGGAATACCAGTCATCATAGAAACCACATCAGCGATATGATTTTCTGTTACCGTTTCTTTATTTTCTTTGGAATCTTTTTCCCAGTCTTCTTGGGCTATTTGCAATTCTGTTTCAATCCTCTTCTCGTCGTCTCTTAGTTTAGCAGCTTCTTCATATTTCTGCTTTTTAACTACAGAATTTTTCTCTTCTCGAATTTCCTCTAGTTCTTTTTCAAGCTCTAAAATTCGTTTTGGAACATTGATATTTGTAATATGCACGCGACTTCCTGCTTCATCCAAAGCATCTATAGCTTTATCGGGTAGGAATCTGTCTGTCATATATCTATTGGTAAGAGTCACACAAGATTTTATAGCTTCTTCAGTATATATGACATTGTGGTGGTCTTCATATTTGTCCTTAATATTGTTGAGGATTTCTATGGTTTCGTCTACAGATGTAGGCTCTACGATTATCTTCTGAAATCTTCTTTCTAAAGCACCATCTTTTTCAATATGCTGTCTGTACTCATCTAGAGTTGTAGCTCCTATACAATGAATTTCTCCCCTTGCTAAAGCAGGTTTAAACATATTACTTGCATCAAGACTTCCAGTAGCTCCACCGGCACCAACTATAGTATGAATCTCGTCTATGAAAAGAATGATATCTTCGTTCTTTTCTAATTCGTTCATGACCGCTTTCATTCTTTCTTCGAATTGACCCCTATATTTAGTTCCTGCTACTAAACTTGCAAGATCTAAGGTCACTACTCTCTTATCGTAAAGAATTCTAGAGACTTTTCTTTGAATAATCCTAAGAGCCAAACCTTCGGCAATAGCACTTTTACCAACACCGGGTTCACCGATAAGGAGTGGATTGTTTTTCTTTCTTCTACTTAATATTTGAGATACTCTCTCTATTTCCTTTTCACGTCCCACAACAGGATCCAATTTTCCATCTTGTGCCATTTCTGTTAAGTCACGGCCAAAATTATCTAATACAGGTGTTTTAGATTTTTTAGTGGATTTACCTTTGTTATTACCGTTTCCTCCTAAAGATTCTTTTCCTGAGTCTCCAGCGGCAGATGCATCATCTTGAAATGCATCTGACGGTGTGTCTAAATAGTCACCATCTTGAGTAATCATAGCTTTAAATTCTTCTTTAACATTATCATAATCTACTTTTAATTTATTTAAAAGTTTAGTCGTTGGATCATTTTCATTTCTAAGAATGCACAATAGCAAATGCGCAGTATTTATAGAAGAACTTTGAAAAAGTTTAGCCTCAAGAAATGTAGTTTTAAGAGCTCTTTCCGCTTGTCTAGTTAAGTGTAAATTCTTTTTTTCCTGAGATATATCTGTGTTAGTATGATCTGAAGGATTTAAGATTTCAACTTTTCTTCTCAGCAGTTCCAAATCGACATTCATAGCATCCAATATATTTATAGCTTTTCCGCTACCGTCACGAAGTAAACCAAGCATTAAATGTTCGGTTCCTATAAAATCGTGTCCCAAGCGTAAAGCTTCTTCCTTACTGTAGGCTATTACTTCTTTTACTTTTGGTGAGAAATTATCATCCATAGTCTTTGTGTTTGTTAGACGTTTACTCAAAAATAATACCTTATTCTTGATATATGACATCTCAATAGTGAAAATCTTATTAAATGTCTTTTTAAAAAAAACATGCAATTCAACTTTTATAGTCTTTTAGGATATAATAGGTTTTGTATATTTGCCCATTATTAAACAAAATTAAGTTTTGTAAAATATAATATTATCATTAATTAAAAAAGTTTTAAATGGCAAACGGTGAGCAGCTAATACCCATAAATATTGAGGATGAAATGAAAACAGCTTACATCGATTATTCGATGTCTGTTATCGTTTCTAGAGCACTCCCAGATGTGAGAGATGGGTTGAAACCCGTACATAGAAGAGTTTTATTTGGCATGCAAGAGCTAGGTATATTTTCTAATAAATCCCACAAAAAATCTGCGAGAATCGTTGGTGAAGTATTAGGTAAGTATCATCCACATGGTGACACCTCAGTTTACGACGCCATGGTAAGAATGGCCCAAGAATGGAGCATGCGTTATCAACTCGTAGATGGTCAAGGTAATTTTGGTTCTGTAGACGGTGATAGCCCTGCTGCTATGCGTTATACGGAGGCGAGAATGAAAAAAATCAGCGAAGAGATGTTGGCTGATATAGATAAAGAGACCGTTGATTTTGTATTCAATTTTGATGATACGATAGAAGAACCCACAGTTTTACCAACTAGAGTGCCCAACCTTTTAGTAAATGGAGCAAGTGGTATTGCTGTTGGTATGGCTACTAACATGGCGCCGCATAATTTGTCTGAAGTCATTGACGGTGTCAATGCTTACATAGACAATAGAGATATTGAGATTGAAGAGCTCATGACTCATATCAAAGCCCCTGATTTTCCTACTGGCGGAATCATATATGGCTATGAAGGGGTTAGAGATGCCTTTATGACAGGTAGAGGAAGAGTTGTCATGCGGGCAAAGTCTTCAGTGGAAGAAGTCAATGGAAGAGAATGCATCATAATAACTGAAATTCCTTACCAAGTCAACAAAGCAGACATGATTAAAAAAACTGCTGATTTGGTTAACGATAAAAAGATAGAAGGGATATCTTTAATCAGAGATGAGTCGGACAGAAATGGAATGCGCATTGTATACATCTTGAAAAAAGATTCACTTCCAAACGTTGTTTTAAATACTCTTTTTAAACACACAGCTTTACAATCTACTTTTAGTGTCAATAATATAGCATTAGTAAAGGGAAGGCCACAAATGCTAAATTTAAAAGACATTATTTATAATTTTGTTGAGCATAGACATGAAGTAGTCATCAGAAGAACTGAATATTTGCTCAGAAAAGCAGAGGAAAGAGCCCATATTTTGGAGGGTTTAATTGTAGCCTCAGACAACATTGATGAAGTTATTTCTTTGATTCGAGGTTCTCAAAATGCTGAAGAAGCTAGAGAAAAGTTAATAGAGCGCTTCCAACTCACTGAAATACAAGTAAAAGCCATCGTTGAAATGCGACTAAGACAGCTTACTGGTCTTGAGCAAGATAAATTAAGGTTTGAGTATGATGAATTGATGGCGACCATTGAAGATTTAAAATATATTTTATCCAATGAAGCTCGTAGAATGGAAATTATCCAAACAGAGCTTTTTGAAATAAAAGAAAAGTATGGTGATGATCGCCGATCGGAAATCAATATGGTCGGTGGAGATTTTAGTATGGAAGACATGATTCCTAACGAAAGTGTAGTTCTTACCATATCTCATGCTGGGTATATTAAAAGAACACCTTTAAAGGAATATAAAATACAAAACAGAGGTGGGGTAGGCCAAAAAGCGTCTACGACACGTGATGAAGATTTCTTGGAATACATATTCTCTGGAACAAATCACCAATATATTCTTTTCTTTACTCAAAAAGGAAAATGTTTTTGGATGCGTGTTTTTGAAATTCCTGAAGGGAGTAAAACCAGCAAGGGAAGAGCAATTCAAAACCTTATGAATCTAGATGCGGATGATAGAATAAATGCCTTTATCCTAGTTGAAAATCTTTCAAATGAAGAGTATATCAATAATCACTATGTATTGATGGTAACGAAGAAAGGTCAAGTTAAGAAAACCATTTTAGAGCAATATTCAAGACCTAGAATTAACGGAATAAATGCCATATCCGTCAAAGATGGAGATGAATTATTATCTGCAGTTCTCACAGATGGTGAAAATCAGGTTATGTTAGGCTTGAGAAGTGGTAAAGCCCTTCGCTTTGAAGAAAAACACATCAGACCAATGGGCAGGGGAGCTGCTGGTGTTAAAGGCATCACTTTAGCTTCAGATAAAGATGAAGTGATAGGTATGATTTGTGTTAAAAACCCTCAAGATGAAACTGTTTTAGTGGTTTCCGAAAAAGGATATGGCAAAAGAACCTTTATCGACGATGCTGATGGAGAGCCGGTTTACAGAATTACCAATAGAGGGGGTAAAGGTGTAAAAACTATTTCTATATCTGAAAAAACAGGACAGTTGGTGGCTATGAAAACGGTACATGACGAAGACGATTTAATGATTATTAAAAAATCTGGAGTGGCTATACGTATGTCGGTTTCAGATATAAGAACAATGGGACGATCAACCCAAGGTGTTAGACTTATTTCCTTAAAAGGAGATGATGAAATAGCAGCAGTCGCTAAAATCATAAATGAAGATGAAACTGAAATCAGTGATGATTCGGATGTTGCAAATGGTGAAACTACTCAAGAATAATATTAACACTAATTAGATAAATAAAATGAAGAAGTCAATTTTAGTAGTAGCCTTAATTGGTGTAACAAGCTTGAGCTTTTCACAAAGAGGTGAAATAAGAGATGCTGAAAGCGCAGTCGAAGACAAAAATTTTAAAGAAGCTCTCGCTCAGTTAGATATAGCAAAGCCTCTATTAGCTGACGAGAAAGATAAATGGATTATACGTTACCATTTAGCAAAAGCTAAAGGTCATGGTAACTTAGCTGCTACAAAGTCTGGTGATGCTATGATTTCAGACGTGGATGTAGCTTTGGAGTCAATTGAGGCTGTATTATCTATGGAGAGTAAAAACGAAGAAGCTTTAATTTATCAAAATAAATTAAGACAAACGATGGTTCAAACAGCTATTGATGGTCAAAATGTTGGTGATTTTGATACAGCTGAAAAGTTGCTTTATAAAACATATGAATTGAATAGAAATGATACAGTAATGCTATACTATGCAGCCTCTGCCGCTGTAAATGGTGAAATTTATGACAAAGCATTAAGCCACTACCAAAAACTCTTAGATATGGGTTTTGATGGCTCAACCGAACAGTTTGTTGCTATGAACAAAGAATCAGGTGAAGATGAAATTTTTGAATCTAAAAGTATGAGAGACATTGCCATCAAAACTGATGAATTTGAAAATCCTAGCAAAAAGAAGACACCTACTTTAACTGGTGAAATTGCTAAGAACATCACACTTATTTATATTCAGGAAGACCAACCAGACAAAGCCTTAACCGCTATTAAGAAGGCTAAAGAAGAAAATCCAGAAGACATAAGTCTTTTGCAAGCTGAAGCGGACCTTTATTATAGAATTGGTAAAATCGACAAATACGAAGAGGTGATGAAACAGGTTGTGAAAATGGATCCTGAAAATCCATTACTTTATTATAACATTGGTGTAGCTTCAGAACGACTAGGAGACAAAAAATCTGCTAAGGAATATTATTTACAGGCTATTGAATTAGATTCTGAAATGGTAAATGCCTATATTAATTTGGCTTCTCTTACTTTGAGTAAAGAAAGAGATATTGTTGAAGAGATGAATAGTTTAGGAAATTCTAGAGCTGACAATAAAAGATACCAAGAATTAAATAAGGAGAAAAAACAATTCTATAAAGATGCTTTACCCTACTTAGAAAAAGCATCAGAATTGAATCCAAAAAACATGGATGCATTAAAAACAAAATTGAATATTTATTATCAGCTTGAAATGTCTGACAAGGCAAAGGTGTTACAAGAAAAAATCAATTCTTTAGAAGAATAATATTTTTTTAGTTTTATAATCATAAGCTGAACGCATAAAAACGCTCAGCTTATTTGTTGAGTGATTTATCTAATAGGATTAATGTGAAGACATCTTTTCCTTCTTTTTTTGAAGCTGCCTCTTTACATCATCAATTGTGTTGGTTATGGCAACTTCAAACCCTCTCTCATTCGAGGATGCGAATAAATTTTGTCCTGGAGCACTTAATTTAATTTCGCAAATCATGCCCGTTTCGGGGCTGGAGGTGTTTTCTGTTTTGAAAAAAACTTCAGATCTCACAATCCAGTCATACCTATCCTGAAGTTTTTCGAGTTTTTTTGTTACTAACTCTTCTAGCCGCTCACTTGCCGTAACGCGCACGTAATTGAAATTGATGTCCATAATTTTTAATTTTAATAATCTATTATTCAGTTTTATTACAAAGAGTGTCATCCTTGTAAACGGAGTTGTTTCCTCAATAATCTCCTTCTATAAATTTAATAAATAAAATATACAATGCTTATTTTTTTATAAATTTTAATTAAAATATTCATTATTTAACTTTAAGTTCGACAAATGTGGCGTAATTTATTTTATTTATTTGATAGAATAAGTAAAATAATGAATCCAAATCTTATCTTTTGTTCACATACAACTTTGTAGTATTCATACTATTTTAGCATAATCGAATCTCTATAATTCTCAATCTATAATGCAAGCCTCTTACCTAAAAGATCTGTCAAAATCAATTGAAGGAGAACTCTATCAGGATGACCTTCATCAAATCATTTATGCAACTGATGCGTCTGTATATAGGGAACTACCTTTGGCTGTCTGTTATCCTAAAAATGAAAATGATTTAAAAAAAATAATAAAATTTTCAATTCTACATAACATATCACTAACTCCAAGAGCTGCAGGAACTTCTTTGGCTGGGCAATGCGTTACAGATGGATTGGTGGTAGATTTAAGCAAGTATTTTACGTCCCAACTTAATTTTGATAAGATCACAAAAAGTATAAGGCTGCAACCTGGGATGGTCAGAGATAGTTTGAATAAATTCCTATCTAGTCATGACTTATTCTTCGGTCCAAATACGTCAACTAGTAACCGTTGTAACGTTGGTGGCATGTTTGGTAACAACTCTTCTGGAACCACTTCAATAAGATTTGGTGTGACAAGAGATAAAATTATATCTACAAAAGGGTTTCTGTCCGACGGTAGTTATATCGAAATTAAAACTCTTGATAAAAGTGAATTTCAGAATAAATTAAAATTAGAGTCTTTAGAGGGTTCAATTTATAGGTACTTCAATGAGTTGTTTCAAAGGTTAGATATCGAACAAGTTATTGAAAATGGATTTCCAAAATCTTCCATACACAGAAGAAATACAGGATATGCGATAGACGAGTTATATAACTCATCTTTTTTTAAAGAGGAAACTAAAGATGAGTTTAACCTCAATAAACTCTTATGTGGAAGCGAGGGAACTCTGTTTATAGCTACAGAATTGGAACTTCAATTAGACCATGTTGCTCCTAGATATTCAGCGATGATTGCCGCTCATTTTAATAGTATTTCAGAATGTTTGGAGTCTGTAGAGCTTACATTATCTCATCATTTGTTTACTTGTGAGATGATGGATAAAACGATCTTAGACTGTACTAAGGAAAGCATGAAATATAAGAACCATCGTTTTTTTATTGAGCAAGATCCCGAGGCGATTTTAATGTTAGAATTAAAATCGAATTCTCTTAATGACCTAGAACTTCAGGTTCAAAATTTACTCGATGATATAAAATTGAAAACTAAAGCTTATGCTTCACCAATTTTAAAAAATGGTGAAATAGAGCTAGCTACAGAGTTGAGAAAAGCAGGTCTTGGTCTTCTAGGTAATCTTATAGGAGATGGTAAAGCTATAGCCTGTATTGAAGACACGTCGGTAGCTATTCCAGACTTACCGCATTACATAGCAGATTTTACAAAAATAATGAAATCATACAACCAGAAAGCTGTGTATTATGCCCATGCCGGTGCTGGTGAGCTTCATTTAAGGCCTATTTTAAATCTAAAAACATCCCAAGGAGTTAAAGAGTTTAAAAATATTTCTGAAGATGTTGCCAATCTCGTAAAGTCTTATAAAGGCGCCTTAAGTGGTGAACATGGAGATGGACGAGTGAGGGCGCCTTTTACAAAGCAGGTTGTCGGAGAGGAATGTTACGCAGTTTTCAATGAGATTAAACAACTATTTGACCCTCAAAATCTGTTTAATCCAGGAAAAATAGTCAACCCAAAACCCATTGACTCAGATTTACGGTATGAGGTGGATAGAGTAGAGCCTGAAATTTCTACAAAAATGGATTTCTCTAAAAGTATGGGGATCCTTAGAGCAGCAGAACAGTGCAATGGAAGTGGAGACTGTAGAAAATCTCATGAGTTTGAAGGAGGAATGTGTCCGAGTTATCAAGCTACTCGTAATGAGAAAGATACCACTAGAGCAAGAGCCAATATGCTTCGTGAAGTTTTGACAAATGGCCATGAAAGTAAAAATCCTTTTGACAATGAAGATCTTAAAGAAATTTTTGATTTGTGCATCAGTTGCAAAGCTTGTAAGAATGAATGTCCTAGTAATGTAGATGTTGGTGCTTTTAAAACGGAGTTTCAGTATCAATATCAAAAAGCCAATGGTGTAAAACTTCGTACCATGGTCTTTGCGAAAAATAATACCATCAACACTTTAGCTTCTAAAATAGCTCCGTTTTATAATTGGTTAAATGCCAATAAATTGATAGCCCCTGTCATTAAAGAAATTGCTGGTGTTGCTAAAGAAAGAAGTCTACCTACCTTATACTCTACATCCTTAAAGCGAAAAATAAAAAGTGGAAAAATCTCACTTTCTCCTAAAGGAAAACCAAAACAATCTATTTATCTATTTATAGATGAATTTACAAATTACCTAGATGTTACTATTGGTGAGGATGCTATCCACCTTTTAGTGAAATTGGGCTATGAAGTGAAAGTTATTGATCACTCTGAAAGTGGAAGAAGTTATTTCTCAAAAGGCTTATTGGATGAAGCTCAAGAATTCGTAGATGCTAATGTCGAGATTTTTAAAGATATAATTTCTGAAGACCTCCCTTTGTTAGGTATTGAGCCTTCAACAATCTTAAGTTTTCGAGACGAGTATTTAAAGTTGGCTTCAGATAAATCTTCAGCAAATAAACTGTCCAAAAACGTCTTTCTTATAGAAGAATTTTTGAACGCTGAAATTCAAAAAGGGAACTTGACTTCTAAGCAATTTTCTAGTGAAAAACAAGCTATAAAAATTCATAGCCATTGTTATCAAAAAGCTTTGTCTAGTCAAATTCATACGTTCAATCTTCTAAATTTACCTGAAAATTTTAAAGTTACTTTAATACCTTCAGGATGTTGTGGAATGGCAGGAAGTTTTGGTTACGAAAAGGAGCATTATCAAGTGAGCCAATCTATAGGAGAACTTGTTTTGTTTCCAGCAGTTAGAAAATCAAAAGAGGCTATCATCTGTGCCAATGGAACTAGTTGTAGGCATCAAATAAAAGATGGAACCCAAAAAGAGGCTTTACATCCAGTAACTATTTTAAATAAATTTGTCTTAGAAGTTTAAATCTATCGAAGAGGCTATCAGATTTTATTTGGACTGTATAAAGACATCTAGAATTTCAAAATTAAACCGTTATGGAATACCTTAAAAAGTAATCTTTGTACTGATACCACTTTTAATTAAACCGATATCTTTTGCGTAGTAATTAATCATCATGGTGGCATTTTTCTGTTGAATTATAAAAGGTTGCCTTCGATAAAGGTATCTTAAAGTTTGAAACAGTATTACCGAGAAACACTGAACAGTCTCCATCAAAAATGATGGTTTGGTCACCATTCTGTTTAACTACTTCTCCATAGCTAAGAATAGGGTTGAAAACTCTAAAAAAATCACTGACCGTTTTAGTAAAACTAAATTGTGGGAGTTTTGAGTATTAACTTCAGAAATACTTAAGTTTCTACTACCTGTTGTAGTATTCGAGTTCTCTCTAAATGTGTTCTTATTGTTTCAAGCTGAGGGGGAATAATTTGAGTCTGATAAGTGGATATTTTCATCCTCACGAGTACAAGAGCAACAAAAGGAAAATGGTTCCTATATAAATGTTTGCTTTTTTTATAAAATAAATATTGGATATTATAATTCGTCAGCACAGCATCCAAAGGTGCTTAAACAAATATAAGATAAAATTGGTAAGCCAGCTTTTTTTAAAAGCGATAGGTTTTGCTCATAATATACAGCTTACATATTGCCAATATGTAAGCTGTATATTATGGAAGGTGGATGAAAAGACGACTAACCGATATAAACAGTTTATCCAAAATCCACCTTATTCAAGACAGAATGCTCATTTTTACTGTAATCTACTTAGATTGTTTTTTGATTATTGGCGAAAACAGTTACATTTGTTAAAAACCATATATGGCATCAAATAGCTTTGGAAATTTTCTTAAACTTACGACTTTTGGTGAGTCTCACGGAGTCTCCATTGGTGGAATTCTAGATGGAGTTCCTCCAGGAATCCAATTGGATTTAGAGAAAATTCAGAAAGATTTAGATAGAAGAAAACCTGGTCAATCTGCAATAGTCACTCAACGTAAAGAGTCTGATATCGTTCACTTTAAGTCAGGGATTTTTGAAGGGATAACCACGGGATTACCAATTGGTTTCGAAATCCATAATACAGATAACAAATCAAAAGATTACGGTCATATAAAAGATGTGTATAGACCAAATCACTCCGATTATACTTACGATCAAAAATACGGTCAAAGAGATTATAGAGGTGGAGGAAGGTCTAGTGCGAGGGAAACGGCTTCTTGGGTTGTTGCTGGTGGTATAGCCAAACAAATCCTTAATAATGTTGATTTCACAGCTTATACTCACGCTGTAGGAGGTTTAGAATTACAGATTGAAGATACTATCGACTTTGATGTTATCGAAAAGAACCCTGTTAGATGTCCTAATGCAAAGAGAGCAGCTGAGATGGAAGATTATATTAAAAAAATAAAAAAAGAGGGAGATACTATTGGCGGTATTGTGAAATGTGTCATCTCCAATGTTCCTAAAAACCTAGGCGACCCTATCTTTGAAAAACTTCACGCTAATTTAGGTAAAGCTATGATGACCATTAATGCTGTAAAAGGATTTGATTATGGGTCTGGTTTTGAAGGTGTTTCTATGAAAGGGAGTGAGCATAATGATTTGTTCAATGTAGATGGAACAACAAAAACCAATCATAGTGGTGGCATACAGGGTGGTATTTCCAATGGGATGAGTATCCATTTTAGAGTCGCTTTTAAACCCGTGGCTACCCTTATGCAAAAGCAAAAAACGATAGACAAAAATGCTCAAGAAGTAGAAATGCAAGGCAAAGGTCGTCATGATCCATGCGTAGTTCCTAGAGCTATTCCTGTTGTTGAGGCTATGTCGGCTTTAGTTTTGGCAGACGCCTTTCTGCAAAATAAATCTCTCAATTAATTTAAATGAAAAAATTAGAACTACACTGGCAAATCCTTATTGGTATGGGATTGGGAATTGCTTTCGCATATATTTTATCTTTTTTTAGCTGGGGAAGCGATTTTATTACCGATTGGATTAAGCCGTTTGGTAGTATGTTCATCAATGCGCTTAAACTTATTGCAGTTCCCTTAATTTTAGCGTCTCTTATCAAAGGAGTATCTGATTTAAAGGATATTTCAAGCCTTTCACAAATGGGCCTAAGAACTATTCTTACGTATTTAGCGACTACAGTTATTGCGGTGAGCATCGGTCTTGCTATTGTTAACATATTCGAGCCTGGTAAGAGCATAGAAAGTGAAACCCGAGAGGAATTGGTACAAAGTTATGGGGGTGATGCAGAATTAACCAGGCAAAATGCACAACAGCAGAAGGATTCTGGGCCTTTGCAAGCCCTAGAAGACTTGGTGCCAGATAACTTTTTTGGTGCAGCATCCAGCAATTCTAATATGCTACAAGTTATTTTCTTTGCCATCTTTTTTGGCATTGGTATGATTTTGATCCCAGAAAAAAAATCCAGGCCTATCAAGGATTTTTTTGATTCCTTAAATGAGGTTGTTTTGAAAATGATAGACCTTATTATGCTAGCTGCACCCTATGGTGTTTTTGCATTATTAGCTGCATTGGTCGTTGAAGCACCAAGCGCAGATTTGTTTATTGCATTGGCATTTTACGGCTTGTGTGTCGTGGGTGGGTTAATTATTATGATTGGAGTTTATGCGTTAATTGTAGGCATCTTCACCAAAAGATCACCGCGATTCTTTCTCAATGGTATCTCACCAGCTCAACTCTTGGCTTTTTCTACAAGTTCTAGTGCTGCAACTTTACCTGTAACAATGGAAAGAGTAGAGGAGCATCTAGGTGTACATCCTCAGGTTTCCAGTTTCGTATTACCCATAGGTGCAACTATTAACATGGATGGAACTAGTTTATATCAGGCAGTCGCAGCGGTGTTCATCGCTCAAGCATTTGGTATGGAACTGAGTTTTGTTGCTCAGCTTGGGATTATTGCTACTGCAACTTTAGCCTCAATAGGTTCTGCTGCAGTACCAGGAGCAGGAATGGTTATGCTTGTTATAGTTCTTGGTCAGGCAGGAATACCTGAAGCTGGTCTTGCTCTTATTTTTGCTGTAGACAGACCATTAGATATGTTAAGGACTTCTGTAAATGTAACCGGTGACGCTGCTGTAGCTATGTTAGTAGCAAAATCACAAAACAAATTAGGCGATCCAAAAGTGACAAACTGGGATGATAAGTACACAAAAGAAAAAGATTTTAAAAAATAGGTTTTAAACTGATTTAAGTCTATAATATCGCTAAAAATTGTCTCTTTTTGTTTGCTTTTTAATTTCAATCAATCAAAAGATCTGTGCTGAACTACGTCTTAGTAAAATTCAATTTACTTTTACGGTAGTATAAATGTAATTTGGTATTAGATAGGCATAAAATTAGAAAGGCAGCTATATAGCTGCCTTTCTAATTTTATGATGACTTCAGTATTATTTGAAATAGCTGAAATCTTCCCCACTCTTAATTTCAAGTAAAGAGTTATAAATTAATTTGATAACATTTTCAACATCAGATTGATGCACCATCTCTACGGTGGTATGCATATATCTCAATGGTAAAGAAATAAGCGCAGAAGCAACACCGCCATTGCTATAAGCAAACGCATCGGTATCTGTTCCTGTCATTCGGCTTGCAGCTAAACGTTGGAAGGGAATATTATGTTTCTCTGCAGTATCGATGAGAAGTTCTCTCAGTTTGTTTTGCACTGCTGGGGCATAACTTATAACAGGACCTGCTCCAATCTTAGTAAGACCTTCTTTTTTCTTTTCTATCATTGGCGTCGTCGTGTCGTGACAAACGTCAGTAACAATAGCTACATTAGGCTTGATGGTTTGTGCAATCATTTCAGCACCTCGTAAGCCAATTTCTTCTTGAACAGAGTTGGTGATGTACAATCCAAAGGGAAGTACTACTTTATTTTCCTTTAGCATTCTAGCCACTTCAGCAATCATAAAGCCACCCATTCTGTTATCTAAACCTCTGCAGACAAACTTATCTCCATTCAGAATAAAAAATTCGTCTGGATAGGTAATAACACAACCAACGTGGACTCCGAGCTTTTCAACTTCTTCTTTGTTGTCACATCCAACGTCTATACAAATATTATCAGGTTTTGGTGATTGCTCGCTTGATTTATCTCTGGTGTGTATGGCTGGCCATCCAAAAACCCCTTCTACAACACCTTTTTTGGTATGTATATTTACCCGCTTTGAAGTTGCTATTTGATGATCGCTACCTCCATTTCTTATCACATAAATTAAACCTTCATCGGTGATATAATTGACGTACCAGGATATTTCATCAGCATGACCTTCTATAACTACTTTAAAGTCAGCATCAGGATTTATGACACCAACGGCTGTTCCGTAAGTATCTGTAATAAATTCATCTACGTAAGGTTTTAGATAGTCCATCCAAATTTTTTGACCCTCCGATTCATAACCAGTTGGAGCGGCATTATTCAAATACTTTTCTAAAAATTTTAGTGAATTATCGTTCATATCTATTTTTTTTGTAGCGCGAATTTAGTAAAGTATTCAGATATAGTTGAAAATGAATACTTAATTTTGGAACAATTTTAGAGGTTAATACTATAAATTACTTTATTTTGAAATTAGCTATAGCTTTATTTCTGTTAGCAAGTGTTGCAGTTAGTGCTCAGGAGGCAATACTTCAAGAGATATCCACTAATTCTAATCAACAATACCTCATATTAGGCAAAGATACCTCTTGGGTAAGTGAAGTTGAGTTAGAAGAAGTAATGATCTATCCACAGCTTAAATTTAAAAGTCGAGACGACTTCAGAAATTACCTCATATTAAAACGCAAAACCAAAAAGGTATGGCCTTATGTAAAGCTAGCTTCAGAGCGGTTTGAAACTTTAAACAAACGCTTATCGAGCATTGACTCCAAACCTTCAAAAAGACGATATACCAGAGTTATTCAAAGGTATGTAGAAGAGGAGTTTACAGAAGAATTAAAAAAGCTAACAAAAACTGAAGGTCAAATCTTAGTTAAATTAATTCATCGCCAAACTGGTGTAACCACCTTCGATTTGGTAAAAGACCTCCGTTCTGGATGGCGAGCCTTTTGGTATAATACCACCGCTAGTTTATTTAATATTTCTTTAAAGGAAGAATTTAATCCCTTAGAAATCAAAGAGGATTTTTACATTGAAGATATTTTGCAAAGAGAATTTCAATCTGAGCATCTTGAAAGACAATTGCCTAAGTTTGAAATTAATCTTATGAACTTAATGGAAACATGGCAAAAAGAATCTGGTTTGATTGCTCCTTCTGCCATAAGATCCAACCGGTATTAAATCAATGTTGATTTAGACCAAAATCCGCATAAGCATCCATACCGTGTTCATGAATATCTAAACCTTCAACTTCATGTCTAGAAGACACTCTTAAACCCATAAATTTCTTAATGGGCCATAGGATAATACTGGCGCTAAAGCAACAAAACCCACCAATAGTTAATATCGACACCAACTGTATTAAAAATTGTTCTGTTCCTGCCATACTTCCAAACAGACCTACCGCCAAAGTTCCCCAGATACCACAGCACAAATGAACAGGAATAGCTCCTACGGGATCGTCTATTCTTATAATATCCATTAATTTAACGGCTAGAATGATGATTAGCCCAGCGATGAGACCTATGGCAATAGATTCTGAGGGTGACATCAAATCTGCACCTGCAGTTATTCCTACAAGTCCACCCAATATACCATTCATAAACATCGTTACGTCAAAATTTTTAAAGACCAGAAAACTACTTAAGCAAGCTCCTAGACCTCCAGACGCAGCGGCTAAACTTGTAGTGACAAGTACGATAGAAGTACTGGCGGGATCTGCAGAAAGAACTGAGCCTCCATTAAACCCAAACCAACCAAACCACAGTAAGAATACTCCGGTTGCTGCTAAAGGAATATTATGACCTGGAATGGCAAAAATCTTTTTACCCTTGAATCTTCCTATACGGGGTCCTAGGAAAACAACTGCCATGAGGGCCGCCCAACCCCCCACAGAATGAACCAATGTAGACCCTGCAAAATCATAAAACCCAAAATCACTTAAAAAACCACCTCCCCAAAGCCAAGACCCACTAATTGGGTATATAAAACCTACATAAATAATTGAAAATACCATAAAGGCACCAATTTTAATACGTTCTGCGACAGCACCAGAGACTATAGTTGCTGCTGTCGCAGCAAACATTCCTTGGAATAAAAAATCTGTCCAATAGGTATAGCCTGCATCCGCATAATCTGCGGTTAGACCATTGTCTGGCAGATGCAATCCGATTCCACTTAGACTAAACCATCCATTAAAATCCCCTGGATACATGATGTTAAAGCCAACTATATAATAGAGAACTAGGCCAGAGCAAATGATAAAAAAGTTTTTGAATAGAATATTAATGCTGTTCTTTTGGCGGGTTAAGCCAATCTCTAAAAGAGAAAAACCTAGGTGCATTAAAAAAACCAAAGCGATGCAAAGCATCATCCATATATTATTCGCAGTAAATAGAGCGTTTTCCATAATTTTTATTTAATAGCTTGAGTTCCACGTTCGCCTGTTCTTATCCTTATGCACTCTTCAATATTGGAAATAAATATTTTTCCATCTCCAACATCTCCAGTTTTAGCCTTTTCAATCAAGGTTTCTACGGTTTTGTCGACGAAATCATCAGATACAATAACCACTAAGTATCGTCTTTGAATATCACTCGTGCTATAAGAAATCCCCCTGTATAAGTGACCTTGTTTTTCATTACCTACCCCTGTGACGTCCCAATAACTAAAGAAATTCACCTCTATTTGATGGAGTGCTTCTTTAACTTCATCAAAACGAGACTTTCTAATAATAGCCTCTATTTTTTTCATATCCCCTAAATTTTTAATGTAAATATATATAAAACATATTATAAAATAAAGCACCCCCTATTTTTTAGGGGGTGCTTTATTTTATAATATGTTCTTACCAAGAAAAGTACAATTATATAAATAGTTATCGAGCTTAAAAATCAATGCCTTGATAAAGGTTTCTCTACATAACTCTTAACTACTCAAGCTTAACATTGTAATTTTTTAAAATCTCAGTATATCCTGTTTTATTGAAATTAAAATTTTTGAAGGTTTCATTGTGTTGTTTCCTATTTTCCACTCTTTTAATGTTTTCGATAAAACGCCTATAATCGTCTTCAGCGCTTACAATAAGGCCCGGAACTTCAATGGATTTTCCATCATCATCCTTCGCTACCATTGTAAAATAAGAAGAATTACAATGTTTTTTGGCCCCGTTTTGTATGTTTTCAGACTCTACCCGAACTCCAACAACCATCGACGTTCTTCCAACGTAGTTTACTGAGGATTTTAAGGTAAGAAGCTCTCCAACCTCAACAGGATTTAAAAAGTCTACACGGTCTACACTCGCAGTGACACAATAGTTTTCGGAGTGCTTGGCTGCGCATGCAAAAGCAACTTGGTCTAGAAGTGATAGAATAAATCCACCATGAATCTTTCCTCCAAAATTTGAATGGGAGGGTAACATGAGTTGTGATAAAACTACCACAGAATCTGAAGGATATTTAAATTTTTTAGTCATAGTTTAGTTTTAAGGAGTGTCTGTCCATTTTGAATTTAGGACTTTTTTCGAAGTAACGCCCATCTCTTTTAATGACGTTACATCTTTTATTAAATTTTGTTTTCCAGTCAATTTTTTCATGGCTTTCTCGTAGGCTGATTTTGTAGAATCAATGCGATTTCCAACTTCATCTAAGCCTTCAATCAAATTAACAAATTTGTCATAGAGATCACCTGCATGTTTAGCGATTTGCACTGCGTTTTGTTGTTGTTTTTCATTGCTCCAAACCATGTCTACAGTTCTTAATGTAGAGAGTAAAGTAGTGGGACTTACCATCAAAATATTATCTTGGAAAGCAGAGTAAAAGAAATTTGAATTTTCACTTTGCGCAAGGAATAAAGCGGGTTCAATCGGGATAAACATCAAAATAAAATCTGGTGTAGAATTTCCGCCAAGCAACTCGTAGTTTTTACCTTTTAGACCTTTAAGATGAGTTTCCATAGATTTTACATGGGCTTTTAAATGTCCAGCTTTTTCTTGCTCATTGTCAGAATTGATGTACCGTTCATAGGCTTTTAAACTCACCTTAGAATCTATGATCATTTTCTTTTCGTTGGGTAAATACACCACAACATCAGGCAATTTGCTCAAGCCATTTTCATCCTTAAAGTGCTGTTGTACTTCATATTCACGCCCTTTTGTCAGTCCAGATTTTTCCAGAACTTTTTCCAGAATCATTTCTCCCCAGTTGCCTTGTGTTTTACTACTGCCTTTTAGAGCATTAGTCAAATTATTAGCCTCTTCTGAAATTTTTAAATTTTGTTCGTTGAGGTATTTCAGTTGCTGTTCAAGTTGAATATGACCTTTCAAAAAATCAGAATTCGTCTTTTCAATTTTGGTTTCAAAAGATATCAGCTTCTCTTTTAAGGGGTCTAAAATATGAGCTATGTTTTTTTGATTTTGAAGCGTGAACTTCTCAGATTTTTGTTCTAAAATTCGCTGAGCAAGGTTTTCAAATTCTTCACTAAACTTTTTTTGAAGGGCTTGCATTTCAGACTTTTGCTCCGTCCATTTGTTAACCAAGCCTTCCAATTCTGTCTCCTTTCTTATGAGTCTATTCTGAATTTGGAAACGTTCATTTTCTTCACTTTTCAAGTCAGCTCTAAGTTTTTCGTTAACAGTAATGAAATCGTCTTTTGATTTCTGTTCCCGTCTAGCGGACTCTTCGTATAACGATTGAAATTGGGACGATTTGGTTTGCCAAATAGCAATCGTAGATTTGTCCATCAGCTTTGCCAACAAAAAGCCTAAAGCCAAAGCAAACAGGCCAAGAAATATATAAGGTGCGTATTCCATAGAGATATTTTTTCAAAGATATAAAGAGAATCTTCACTATAAACCAATTTTTGGTTTTGGATCTATTTTGATTTCTTGACTTGTGAGAGATCAAGCAAATTGAAAGGGTTAATGCCCAACCCACTCACAGATTTTGACCTAAAACGAACAACTTCGTCATAGTATAGGGGTATCATTGGAGCTTTTTCTATTAAGATAGAATCCATCTGTGAGTAAAGTTTATATCTGGTTGTGTCTTCTGTTATCCTCAAAGCTTCTTCATAAAGTCTATCGTAAGTGTCATTTTTAAAGTGGGTATAATTGGGGCCGTTTGGTGAAAAGTTACCGCTGTAAAACAAGGATAGGTAATTGATAGCATCCGGATAATCGGCAATCCAGCTGGCTCTAAAATTATCCAATTGTCCAGCAGAGCGTTTTTGGCGAATGGTAGAAGGTGGCATCACATCTATATCTACTTGAACCCCTATTTTTTGAACCTCTTTTTGAATAAATTCCACCAAATCTATATAGGAGGGATTGGTGCTTATTGTCAATTTTGGTGAGTTGATTCCTGTTTCTTTCTTGAATTTCTCTATAAGAGCTTTTGCCTTTTCAGGTTGGTAGGAATAGCCCTCAACAGAGGTCTGGCCAGCCAAGCCTTCTGGAATAAAACCTTTATGTGCAGGGATTCCAATATTGTTTCTTAGATACTTGATCATCTTATCTCGATCAAACGCATAATTGATTGCTTTTCTAAAATCTTGAGATTGAATCTCTGTTGAAGGGGAATCCAAGTAAAACCCCAAATACTCTGTGTTTAAGTAGGGACTCTTATCCATATCCACACGAGTCTCAAATTTTGAGCTTAACTTTCCGCTAGTGGTGATAAGTTCATCTTTATAAGAGGGGTCTAGACCGCTCAAAAAATCCAGCTTACCTTGGATAAAAGCTAAAAATTCACTTTGTTTATCTGGTAAAAAGGTGATAGAAATGGCCTCCAAATACGGCAGAGTATTGCCTTTGGTATCTGTCTTAAAATACAATTCATTTTTTCTCAATACCATCTTTTCTCCGATTTCCCACCGTTTAAATTTAAATGGACCTGTTCCTATAGGCGAAGTTTGAAAATCTAAGTTCTGCATTTCTCTTGGAATCACCGAGCAGAATTTTGAAGACAATAAGCCCAGAAAGGCAGGGAATCTCTGTTCTAATTCAATTTCAATCAAATCATCAGTTTTCGCTTCAATGCGTTTTACATTGGACATCACCCAACTTCCAGGTGAAGCAACCTTTGGATCTGTAAGCCTTTTAAGACTATACTCTACATCTTTTGCAGAAAGATGCCGGGTGGAGTCTTTTCCAAAGACAGTATGTTTATGAAACAACACGTCTTGTCTTAGTTTAAAGCGATAGGTTAAGCCATTTTCAGAAACTGTCCAGGAATGGGCAAGATCTCCTTCTATGGAAAGAGTTGAATCTAGTTTTACTAAAGTATTGTACATCTGGTGTGCAGGCCAAATGTTCCGCTGGTCTTTGGCAAAAGCTGGATCTAGAGAGGTGATATTGGCATGTTCATTATACCTAAAGACCAAGTGATCCCGATTACTTCCTTCTGGAGAAGAGCATGAAGCTAGAATCAATAAATTCAGTAAGAAAATAGAGGAGAGTGATAAAAAGGGTTTCAATTTTATAAAATAAATTATAGTTATGATTTTAGCCAACTTTTGCGAAGATAGAAGATTCTACTTATCTCAATGCACTCGTACTTATCAAAACACGTAAAATGTGGACACAAAACTTAATTCATAAATTCTAGATTGGTCATTGAATTTTTCTGAAACTTAAACCATTGCCAAGAACTTTGTAGATGAAGGCTATAAAAGAGTTGAGTTTAAGGAACATCGTGACGCCTTAACTATGCCCAATTTAAACCAGAAGAATTTGCCGATGTAGATGAAGCAGATTTCATCTTTAGGGCGACAATACAATCTAAAGTTATTGATTTTATAAAAAAGCTGATGGCTATTCTTGAATAAGGAAAATTCTACTTTTTTGGGATGAAAAGAATTTATAAAGTCTAAATGAAAAGCTAAACTTGGGTTTAGATTCTTCACCTTCCATTCCATTGCTTAATTTTATAGTCCGTAAGATATTCACACATTTTCAAAATACTATTAATACCTAAACCTCATACTATGGCACATTTACGATTAGGAGATATAGCTCCAGATTTTACTGCTGAAACAACCGAAGGAAACATTTCATTTCATAACTGGCTAGGAGACCAGTGGGGAATCATTTATTCCCACCCAGCAGACTTTACACCTGTATGTACAACTGAACTTGGTCGAACAGCTCAGCTTAAAGATGAGTTTGATAAAAGACATGTAAAAGTTATTGCCATAAGTGTAGATCCTTTAAAAGATCATCATGAGTGGATCAAAGACATAAACGAGACTCAAAACACCACTGTTAATTTTCCAATTATAGCAGATAGCGATAGAAAAGTAGCTGAATTATATGACATGATTCATCCAAATGCTTCTGAAAAGGCTACAGTGCGTTCCGTATTTGTGATTGGTCCAGACAAAAAAATAAAATTAACGTTGACCTATCCAGCCTCTACAGGTAGAAATTTTGATGAATTGCTAAGAGTTATTGATAGCCTTCAATTAACGGCTACTAAAAAGTTAGCAACCCCAGCAGATTGGAAGCCAGGACAGGATGCGATTATTTCTCCGTCGGTAAGTGATGAAGAAGCAAAAGAACAATTTCCTGGATATAAAGCTGTAAAATCCTATTTGAGAACGACTCCTACTGAAAAATAGGTTTCTTCTTAAAAAAGTAAAAATGACCTTTGTTGGGAGACTCCAGCAAAGGTTTTTTATTTTTAATAGAATTTCATCAACAAACCCTAATAAAACGTTCGCTCTTGCTGCAAGTGTAAAGATTATAACAAATTAAATATCAAGCCCCAAAGATTTAATTTTATTGTATAAAGTAGTCCTGTCTATATTTAATTCCTTGGCAGTTTTGCTTTTATTGTACTTATTCTTCTTTAAACATTTAAGGATTATTTCTCTTTCATGATGTTCTTTAACTTCTTTTAGGTCATTTGAGTGAAGTGTTGAATCAACAGGTGTTTCTTTTTTTTCAAAAATAGAGTGTGGTAAATGCTTATGTAAAATGCGGCCTTCCTGACAGAGTAAAGCAGCTCGCTTAAGTAAATTCTTTAATTCTCTAAGATTTCCAGGCCAATCGTATATTTTTAAGTCCTCTATAAGTTGAGGGTCTATATCTACTATGTTCTTTTCAAGTTCGTCACAAGCTTCAATAATAAAAAATTGAATAAATTCTTCAAAATCTTCTAGCCGTTCTTTAAGGGAAGGAATGTTGAAGGAAAATTCGTTTAACCTATGGTATAAATCATTTCTAAATTCACTATTAGAAATTGCAGCAGCTAAGTTTTCATTGGTTGCTGCAATAATCCTAACATCAATTTCAATCTCTTTGTCTCCTCCAACAGGTCTTATTTTTCGTTCCTGCAAAACTCTTAAAAGTTTTACCTGAGATTCATAGGATAAATTTCCAATTTCGTCTAAGAATAAAGTGCCACCATTAGCAAGTTCAAATTGCCCTTTTTTATCGCGATCTGCCCCCGGTAAAAGCACCTTTTACATGGCCGAAAAGCTCACTAGAGGCTATGCTTTCTGGCAAAGCTCCACAGTCTATAGCTACAAAAGCTTGGTCTTTTCTTTTACTGTGGTTATGAATGAATTTGGCGACGTATTCTTTTCCAGTCCCGCTTTCTCCAGTTATCATTACCGACATTTGGGTAGGTGCTACTTGCTTTGCATAAGACCATAGCTCTTGGGCTTGTTCGCTATTTCCTTTAACTACAGAGCTCGAACTAACTCCTTTAGATAAGCCTTTTTTTACCGATGATTTTTGCTCTTTAGTTGAATCGATCAAAGGGAAATTTAGGGCATTTTCAATGACTAATTTAAACTCTTCGGGGATAATGGGTTTAGAAATAAATTCGAAAGCACCGAGCTTAATAGACTTCACAGCAGTTTTAATGTCAGAATAATTAGTGATTAGAATGACAGGGGTATTGCAATGGATTTTGATTTTTTCTATGAGTTCTAAACCATTCATTTTTGGTAATCTATAATCTGTGATAATTAAGTCGAAAGTTTCCCCTTTTAAAATTTCTAAGGCATCTTCAGAAGAACTAGAAGTTTCTATGCTATAATCGAATCTCCTTAAATAATTGGAAAGTGTCTTATTGAAAAATGGATCGTCGTCGACTATTAAGATTTTGCTCACAGTATTTTCTTGCTAAAATATTAAATCAAAGGCTATCGAATTGCTTAAAATAAAAAAATAATAGTTGATTCTGTATTTCTTCAATTCAAGATTATTTATCCTGTTGAACTCTTCAACAGGGTGTCGATTTCGCACTTAGCTTACACCAATTCACTAGATCACTTAAAAATAAATATTTTCCTATGAATTATGGTGAATACATTATATGGTTATTAAAAATTGAGACTTTGCGCAATTTTTGCAACTCATTTTCTAAGTTGACCTATTCAGTTTTTAAGTAGTTGTGTTAGGCTAAAATAGATGAATGCTGAGCTGAAATACATAAAGCACCAAGTAGTATGTCTGCTAAAGATATGATAGATAAGTATATATTTGACTTTATTGATTAGGAGTACAGATTGTCTGATGTAAGAAGCATTAAGCTAAGTAGAATGCTGGATAAAAGAAATTAAAAATACCAAAGGTATTTAAGACGTCTCAGAGTTGAGAATTTGGTAGGTAAAGCCAAAGCTTATGAAGCTAAGGTTTTTGTCAAGAGATTATTAATTCCTGAAAAACTTTTTAAAATTATGGATCAATACTTTCAACAGTATGTTTAAACTAAAAGGAAAAATGTTATGGTTGTTTGCCTTATTTGCCAGCGGACTCTTGGCGATAAGTTTTTATTTTTATGATAGTCTCAATGCTTTGGGAAATAAGGTAGAAGACACTCTTTCACCTAATAAAAGGTCAGATAACCTAAAAAAAATCATGGTAGATCTGAATAAGTTAAACAACTTATATCTTGTAGATTCAGATCGTTTTAACTCCATTAAATCGGATAGTTTAATAGCAAATATTGAAAAAAATATAGATTCAGTTAAAGACAAGATTAACCAAGAGCGCAGTCTGAAGGACAGAAACTTGGATACTATTCCAAAACTTTTAAGACAAATTCGAGATGACTACTTTGAGCTACAGAATAAAAAAGAACAAACTCAGGAAGCATTTATAAATGAACTCAGAGGTCTAGTTGACGATGAGCTTTCCAAAATTGAAGCAAAACCCTTAGATTCCATTACTATTATAAAACAAATCAACTCTGAGATCTACGAAAAGATAGAGCTTAGTCAGCAAGGAGAAGATGAGCGAGGTTTTTTTCAACGGTTATTTGGGTCTTCAAGACCAGAAAATGATACGGCTATAGCTAGAACTAGTTTTAGAGATACCTTAGTAAGACAGTCTGTAGATACTGTATTCTCAAGAAATAAAGAAGAAAAAACAACTCTTGATATTCTTCCTGCTATAAAAGAATATCAGCGTTATCGCACTCAACTTTTAAATTCTCTAAAACGCCAAGAACAGGAGATTTTCAGAAAAAATATTGAAGTCAATAATTATGTTGAAAATACCCTAAACGAAATTTTATTTGAAGAATATGAACATTATGAGAACTCTATTAAAAATCTGAAGACAGACTCGATGACTTATTTCTATGAACTAGGAGCCATCATTTTTATTTTGATTTTAATAACTATCATTGCGATTTTTATCATCTTTAAGGATATCAACCAAAGTATTTTTTATCAAAATAAACTAAAGGCAGACGAAGAGAAAGCAAAACGAGATGCCATAGAAAAACAAAAGTTTTTATCGACTATGAGTCATGAGTTGAGGACTCCTCTAACTTCCATTATAGGGTACTCCGACATGCTAGATGATACTGATGAAAATGTAAAATCGATCAAAGTGGCCTCCAATTACCTTTACCAAATGACCAATGAGATTTTGGATATGGCTAAGATTCAAGCGGGAATCATTGACATAGTAGCCACTCCGAATAATCTTTTTAAAGTTTTTGATGATATCAAAAGCAGCTTTAAAGAGTTAATCAGAAATCAGCAGTTAGATCCTATTTTTAATCTCCCAAAAGAAGATCTATCAGTAAAGGCAGATGCACATAGACTACAACAAATCCTTTATAATCTGATGCATAATGCTTTGAAATATACAGAGGATGGATTTATAAAGCTTGAGGTGAGATCTGAAGAAAAAAATGATAAACTTGCTGTATACATAGAGATTGAGGACTCTGGTATTGGCATGACGGAACAGGAATTGAAAACTGTTTTCCAAGACTATCAGCAAGCGGGAACTCATAAAAACAAAATGAAAGGAACTGGATTGGGATTGGGTATTGTTCAGAAACTAGTGAAGGAGATGGGAGGGAAACTCGATGTGGAAAGCGAATTCCATAAAGGAACGAGTTTTAAGCTGCATTTTGAATTTGAAAAAGTAGAGGATGATATCATCGAGAAAAAAAGAAGAGAATTTAATCTACCTGACGATGCTTTAAAAGGGAAACGTATTTTTATTCTCGATGACGATAAATTGATCGCCAGACTTTATGAAAAACTGTTCCAGCCGTATTATCCTGAGTTAATTGTTTTTACTGATGCTAAACTCGGTTTTGAACACCTTTTAGACCATCATGATTATGACTTATATTTAATAGATTTTAAGATGCCCTTTATGACAGGCTATGAATTGCTTAAGAATCTCAAAAAGAAAGGCATTGTCCTTAAGAACACCTTGGTTTCAACTGCCAATGTCATGTTAGATGATACTGAGAGAAGGATGCTAGATAGTTTTGATGCTCGGGTTTTTAAGCCTGTAAAACGAGAGCTGATTTTGGAAAAAGTTGCAAAACTTCTACATCTTGAAGGGACCGAAGAGTTGTATTTTACTAATTTGGAAGTAAATGAGGAGGGGCAGCCCTTCAATTTTAAAGATCTTATGGTGTATGCAAATGATGATGAAGACCTTTTGAAAGACTTGGTGGAGACTTTGGTCGAAGAAAATGATAAAGAACTCTCCAAATTTAACTTAGCCATAAAGGCAGAAGACTTTAAAGCTTTAGCTGAAATCATCCATAAGTTGTCTTCTCGCTTTGCTCAAGTAAATGCTAAATCTGTTCAAAACCTTAAAACACTCGAGCTAAATTTAAGAGAGAATACTAGCAAGGCGGATCAAAAAACCTTGATTGACCTCCATCAATATTGGAAAAACATCAATGAAGGAATGCGAGAATATATCGATAAAAGAGTTTAAAACTATTTTTTTACACCCTCTTTTGAATCGATATTTAAGCTACTTTTAATTTATTTTATACCCCCTAAATGAATAAATTAATAGTGGTGAGCCAGCCTGAGAAATGGCCTATTTCAACCGATCATACGTCCATTATTACTTCTCAAGATTATTTAACAAAGCCAGAGTATGCAAATTTAAAAAGCGCTAGAGTCTTTAATCTTAGCGACCAATATAGCTATCAATCTAAAGGCTATTATGTCTCTTTGCTAGCAGAAGCTCGCGGTCATCTCGCGGTACCTACTGTTAATAATCTTGTAGATTTAGGAGAGAAAAAGCTCGTCAAAATTGTTTCAGAAGAATTTGAAGAAGAGATTCAGAAAAGTCTAAAAAACATCAAGTCACAAGAATTTACGCTCAGTATTTATTTTGGTCAAAATGTAGCTCAAAAGTATAAGGCTTTGAGTACTCTTATTTTTAGGCATTTTCAGATTCCGTTTTTAAGAGTAGTTTTCAAACATTCAACCAAATGGAATATAAAGTCTATCAAGGCAATTTCAATTTCAGAAATTCCAAAAGAGCACTTGGAAAGCATGTATTATTTTGCTTCTCAGTATTTTTCCAAAAAAAGATACGATACACCAAAAGCCAATAAGGCAGAATATGATTTAGCAATTTTGGTCCAGCCTAACGATCCTGCTCCACCAAGTAATGCAAAAGCTATTAAGAAATTCATAGACTTGGCAGAAAAAATGAATTTTTATGTAGAAATCTTAACGCCAAAAGATTTCTACAGACTTTCTTCTTTTGATGCTCTTTTTATTAGACAAAGCACAGAGGTGAATAATGAAGCTTATGCTTTTGCTAGAAAGGCTTTACAAGATGGTTTAGCTATCATTGATTATCCGGATTCAATTTTAAAGTGCTGCAATAAAGTATTTATGGCGGAAGCGCTTCAAAAAAATGGAATTCTCACGCCTAAAACGGTCATCGTTCATAAAGAAAATATGAATAAGGTTCTTAAAATAACAGGCTTACCTTGTGTTTTGAAATCACCGGACTCTACTTTTTCTTTTGGAGTAAAAAAGGCAAAAACCGAGGACGAGTTTGAAAGTTTGATGACAGAGATGCTGAAAACTTCAGACTTGGTTATTGCACAGGAGTATACCTTTTCAGAATACGATTGGAGAATTGGTATCTTAGATGATAAGCCTTTTTATGCTTGTCGCTATTTTATGGCGAAAGGGCACTGGCAAATTTACAATTGGTCTGCTGAAAAAAAGGATGATCAAGATGGAAATGCAGATTGCTTTGCCATTGAAGACGTTCCTGAAAAAGTGATGAAAGCGGCTTTAAAATCAGCTAAAATAATGGGCAAGGGTCTCTATGGAATAGACATAAAAGAAGTCGAAGGAAAGGCTTTGGTTATAGAAATAAACGACAATCCAAATATAGATTTTGGCGTGGAAGATGGCCTTTATGGAGACCTTGTTTACACTACAATTCTCACATCTCTAAAAGACCGTCTTAATTCAAAATAGGAGCTATGAAATACCATCTTTTTGAAGTCTTCGGGATAGAACTAGAATACATGCTTGTAGATTGCTCTACTGGAAAAATTAAACCTTCAGTAGATGAATTGATGAGGCTTAAAACAGGTCAATTGGTATCTGATGTGGATAATGGAGCTATAGAATGGAGCAATGAATTGGTGGCCCATGTCATCGAATTAAAAACCAATGGACCGACCAAAAATTTAAATCAATTAGATCTCGAATTCCATAAAAACATCCTTGAGATCAATAAGTTATTGAAACTAAAAGAAATGGTGCTTTGGCCAACAGCCTCTCACCCTTTTATGAATCCAGATTTGGAAATGAAACTTTGGGAGCATTCTTACAGCGACGTATATGCCCTTTATAACAAGATCTTTGACTGTAAAGGTCATGGCTGGTCCAATGTGCAAAGTATGCACATTAACCTTCCTTTTTATGATGATTCGGAATTTGAAAAATTACATGCAGCAGTAAGACTTATCCTTCCCATTCTTCCAGCTTTGAGCGCAAGCTCCCCGATTTTAGATGGGAAAAATACTGGTTTTAAAGATTCAAGAATGAAGATGTATCTGACCAATCAACATCAAATTCCTGAAATGACAGGTAAAGTTATCCCTGAGCAAGCATTCACTCAGCGCGATTATCAAATTAAGATTTTCGACCCTATTAATACTGCTATAGTTCCTTATGACAAGGAAAATATCTTGGAGCATCATTTTTTAAATTCCAGGGGAGCCATTGCTAGATTTGATAGGAATGCCATCGAAATTCGGGTTTTAGATTTACAGGAATGTCCATTGGCAGATATATCCATAAGTTGTTTTATTATAGAGGTTTTAAAGGAGTTAACCGATGAAGTCTATTCTAAGCTTGTTGACCAAAAGTCGTGGCATGAAAATGACTTGTTCAAGATTTTAGAAATTACCATATGTCAAGCTGAAAGAGCTATAGTAAGCAATGAAAAATACTTAAAAGTACTTGGAATTGATTTAAAGTCTATGCAAGTTGGTTCTATTTGGGTTCATTTTTTTGAAAGAGTGAGTTATCGCATGGACAAGCGACACCAAGACGCTATAAGGCTTATCCTTAAAAACGGGAGTTTGTCAACGAGAATCTTAAAGGCTATACAAGATGATTATTCTGAAGCTAACATTTTGAAGGTCTATAAACAACTCGAAAACTGTTTATCTACCAATCAACTTTTTCAATCTTGAAACTGGTCTTGACTTGTGAGCATGCAAATAATGCTTTGCCAAAAAAATATAGATCTTATTTTTCCGAATTTAAGCAAAGATTAGAAACACATGAAGGATATGATCTTGGAGCATTCAGTATATTTAAAAACCTCAAACCTTTAGCTACATTTTCATCGTCTTATCCTTGGAGTCGACTTTTGATAGAAGTCAATAGATCCCTTCAGCATTCTCAACTTTTTTCTAGTATTTCAAAATCATTTAGTGAACAACAAAAACGAGAACTTATAGAAGAATACTACAGGCCATATCGAGAAGAGATTCAGAAGAAAATATATACTTATGTTAAGCAAGGAGAGTCTGTGTTGCATCTGTCCGTACATAGTTTCACACCGATCTTGAATGGGGACACAAGAAATACAGAAGTGGGTTTGCTTTATGATCCCAGAAGATCTGAAGAAAAGAAATGGGCGATGCATTTTAAAAAGAACTTATATGCCCATTTATCGAACCAGCGAATAAGAATGAACTATCCCTATTTGGGCAAAGCAGACGGCTTTACAACCAGTTTAAGGCATCAATTTCAAGAGCGATATATCGGAATAGAATTAGAATTAAATCAGAAGTTATTAGTAAAAGAAGAGCATGGTAAGTATCTTAGTAAAGCACTTTATAAATCTATACAGAAGAACCTAGATTGGTAAAAGGTCAAATTCTTCATGCTTATATTAGAAATTATAAATATAGTTTAGGCTTGTGAAATAAGATTTAAAATCGTTTTTGTAAATTAGCGAACTATAAAAAGATAAGGTATGAATAAGAATACTGTTTTAGCCTGGGCTACTTTTATTATGATCATTGTAGGTTTAGGACTAATTGCTTTAGGAGCGTTTAGGTATAATGAAATTGCAGGATGGGGTTTTGCTTCTGTAGGAATTGGTTTTTTTGCGATAGCTTGGGTATTTAATGCGCTAAAAGGAAGAGTTTAATAAAGAAAAAGATAAATAATGGCAGATGATAAAAAAGTGATATTCTCCATGTCGGGAGTATCCAAAACATATCCAGGTGAAGATAAGCCTGTTTTAAAGAATATATATCTAAGTTTTTTTTACGGTGCAAAAATTGGGATTTTAGGACTTAATGGTTCTGGAAAATCTACTTTGATGAAAATAATTTCCGGTATTGAAAAAAACTACCGTGGTGATGTTGTTTTTTCCCAAGACTATACCGTAGGGTATCTTGAGCAAGAACCCGAACTGGATCCACAAAAAACAGTACTTGAGATCGTAAAAGAGGGAGTTTCTGATGTGGTAGCAATCTTGGATGAATACAACAAAATCAATGATGATTTTGGATTACCAGAGGTATACGAAGATGCTGAAAAGATGCAAAAATTAATGGATCGCCAAGCAGCACTGCAAGATAAAATTGAGGCTAACAATGCATGGGAACTCGATAATAAACTTGAAGTGGCTATGGATGCTTTAAGAACGCCACCTTCCGATCAAAAAATCGAAAACTTATCAGGTGGAGAAAAGCGTCGCGTAGCTTTATGCCGATTACTTCTTCAGGAACCAGATGTTCTCCTTCTCGATGAGCCAACCAACCACTTAGATGCAGAATCTGTGCATTGGCTTGAGAATCATTTGCAACATTACAAGGGGACTGTCATCGCAGTGACTCACGATAGATATTTTCTAGATAATGTAGCAGGTTGGATTTTGGAACTCGATAGAGGAGAAGGAATTCCTTGGAAGGGAAACTACTCGTCTTGGTTAGATCAAAAATCTAAGAGAATGGCCCAAGAAAACAAACAAGCTAGCAAACGTCAAAAAACATTAGAGCGTGAGCTAGAATGGGTTAAAATGGCTCCAAAAGGAAGACAATCTAAACAAAAAGCTAGATTGAATAACTATGATAAGTTGATGAGTCAAGACCAAGATAAACTCGATGAAAAACTTGAAATCTATATTCCTAATGGACCGCGTTTAGGTAACAATGTGATCGATGCTAGCGGAGTAAGCAAAGGGTTTGATGAAAAGTTATTGTACGATAATTTAAATTTCAAACTTCCTCAAGCTGGTATTGTCGGAGTAATTGGTCCTAACGGAGCCGGTAAAACGACTATTTTTAAAATGATAATGGATGAAATCCATCCTGATAAGGGTGAATTTGTAGTTGGTGAAACCGCTAAAATTGCTTACGTAGACCAAGCTCATTCTAATATTGATCCAGATAAATCCATCTGGGAAAACTTTAGTGAAGGACAAGATTTAGTTATGATGGGCGGTAAGAAAGTTAATTCTAGAGCATATTTAAGCCGTTTTAACTTTAACGGCAGCGAACAAAACAAGAAAGTTAACAAATTGTCTGGAGGAGAGCGCAACAGGCTTCATTTAGCAATGACCCTTAAAGAAGAAGGTAACGTCTTGCTTTTAGATGAGCCAACCAATGATCTAGATATTAATACACTTAGAGCATTGGAAGAAGGTTTAGAAAACTTTGCAGGGTGTGCCGTAGTTATTTCTCACGACAGATGGTTTTTAGATAGAATTTGTACCCATATTCTAGCTTTTGAAGGTAATTCTGAAGTTTATTTTTTCGAAGGTAGCTTTAGTGAATATGAGGAAAATAAGAAAAAACGTTTGGGTGGGGATTTAATGCCAAAACGAATTAAGTATAAGAAACTAGTTAGATAGCAGTCATCATTTTTTAAATATATAATACCAAATTAGACCTATAATGACGCAATAAATCGTTTCTTTTTCGCCTGCTTTTCATCAAAAATAATTACCGTAGCTAAGGCTATGCTAGTTATTTTTGATTTCAATCAATCAAAAAATAATTCAATTTATTCATACGGCATTATAAATATAATTTGGTATAAGCTCTTTACAAGTTGTAGAGAGCTTTTATATTTAGAAAATTAATCATATAGTTATATCAATCTCGGTTGATAAGGAAAAACTTAATTATATTTATAAAAACATGTGATGAACAAAATTACTTTTCTAGTATTCTGTTTATTAAGTCGATTTATCTTTTCTCAAGAAGTGATAATAAACGAAGTGGATTGTGATACCCCTGGTGTAGATACACAAGAATTTATAGAGTTGAGAACTCAAGTTGTAGAGTCCCCATTGGATGGGTATGTTCTCGTTCTTTTCAATGGATCCAGCTCAGGAGCAGATTCCAGTTATTTTGCTTTAAGCCTTGACGGTTTTGTGACTGACTTTAATGGACTATTTGTCCTAGGTGGACCTGAACTTACTCCAAGTCCCAATTATCCTTTGCTTAAAAACTTCATTCAAAACGGGGCAGATGCTGTTGCTGTGTACAGGGGTAGAGTGGAAGACTTTGAAGAGGGAACTCTAGCCACTATAGATCATCTTGTAGACGCTCTGGTGTATGGAACAAGTGATCCAGAAGATCAAAGCTTATTAAATCTCCTAGCAAAAACCGAACAAATAGATGAGGATGTGAATGGTAATTCTGACTCAGAATCTATGCAAAGGAACTTTGACGGATCTTGGTCTGTAGGTACACCGACTCCTAGAATACCAAATGATGGAAGTGGAATAACTCCTGTTTTTATAGACGTCACTCCAAGTTCCAATCTTGTCAACGAAGGTGATAGCTTTACCATTGATTTTGAAACTTCAGAACCGCTGATGGAGGATATTATAGTTACTTTCAATTTGATCAACGGGGGGTTTACGGAAGAGGATTATACCGGACAGACCTCAGTCACTCTTTCTGCAGGTATAAACTCAGCTTCTTTAACTATTAGTTTAGTCGACGATGAGGTAGACGAAGGCGATGAGTTTATTTCCATAGCGGTTGATATTCCTGGTGAGCCCTTTATATTGAATAGTAACTTTATTCAAGTTATTGCCATTGATAATGACTTTACAATTGCCGATTGGGGCACTCCCATCAATCCAACTTTCAATAAAGTTGAGGCCACAGGACCATCTGATTATTTCGAAAGTTTAAACGGAGAATCTGGTCTTGATTTAAGTCAGGCTATACAAGATATCATTGCAGAAGAAGGAGTGGTTAAGATTCATACCTATGCAGACATCATAGATATTCTTAAATCTGCAGACCAAAGTCCAAGGAATAGCAACGAAGTCTGGCTAGCCTATAGAGAGGAATCAAGGCCCAAATATCTATACCAACTTAGTTCGTCAGGAACTGGATTTTGGAACAGAGAGCATGTATATCCTAGGTCTAGGGGAGGCTTTTTTAGTATAGAAGATGATGAAATCGCTACAGGAATCAATCAATGGTGGGTGACTAACGCGGATTCCTTAAGACACGCTAATTCTGATGCACATGGACTTAGAGCGACAGATGCTAATGAGAACAGTTCAAGAAGTAACCACCATTTTGGAGAATATACAGGACCCGAAGGAACTATAGGTAGTTTTAGAGGGGACATAGCACGAGCTGTATTTTATCTATCTATACGCTTTAATGATCTTTTGGTCGTAGATGGATTTCCAGAGAATACTGGACAGCTTGGTGATTTACAAATCTTACTGCAATGGCATTTAGACGATCCGGTGGATGATTTTGAGATGAACAGGAACAACATAGTGTATACTTGGCAAAACAATAGAAATCCCTTTATAGATTATCCAGAGCTAGCAAATTACATTTGGGGGAATAATCAAGGAGAGGTTTGGAATCAGCCCCTTTCAATAACTCAAAACATCACAGAAGAGATATCGATTTATCCCAATCCTGCCTCAAGCTATATTCAACTTCAAGGAATTTCAAATGATTCTCTTATTCAACTGTATTCAATGACAGGTAAAAAAGTACTAGAGACAAAAGTAAATTCTGAAGATCGAATACTATTAAAGTTGAGTACTGGCGTTTATCTCGTAAGAGTGATGAGTGATTCCAAAGTGATAACCAAAAAACTTATCATCAATTAATTAAGATTTCTTAATTATTATGAAAAATCTGTTGTGAAGACAATGGCTTCTTTATTTTTATACAAATTTTGAAAATGAAAGCAACTTACTTTAAACATACCTTAGATTTCAAACAACCAAGTGGAACCTCACGAGGAGTTTTAAAGACAAAAGACTCTTGGTTTATCAAATTTGAGAATGATGTTAAGTATGGAATAGGTGAGTGTGGCCTTTTGAGAGGATTGAGTATTGATCCTGTAGAAGAATATGAATCAACTCTTCATTGGGTGTGTGAGAATATCCATTTAGGTTTAGATGTTTTATATTCTAAATTAGTGGATTATCCTTCTATTCAATTTGGTTTAGAAATGGCGTTTAATTCTTTTTCTTCTTCAAATCCTTATATTCTTTTTCCTTCAGAATTTACCGAGGGAAAGAAGGGAATGGTCATAAATGGATTGATTTGGATGGGCGAGAAGTCCTTTATGAAATCCCAAATTCAAGAGAAAATCAAACAAGGTTTTAGTTGTATTAAGCTTAAAATTGGGGCTATAGACTTCACGTCAGAATTAGATTTGCTGAGGTACATCCGAAGTGAATTTTCAGCATCGGAAGTCGAATTAAGAGTGGATGCTAATGGTGCATTTTCTAAAGATTCTGCTTTAGAAAAATTAAAGCAACTCAGTGAATTTAATTTACATAGTATCGAACAGCCTATTGCCTCTGGACAATGGGAATCTATGGCAGACTTATGTAAACAAACACCTCTACCAATTGCATTAGACGAAGAATTAATTGGCCTTAAGGATGTAACAAAAAAGGAAAAAGCTTTACTAACTATAAAACCACAGTTTATTATTTTTAAACCTAGTCTTATCGGTGGCTTTAAAGGCACACAGGAATGGATAGATTTGGCAAATAAACACCATATAAAATGGTGGATGACTAGTGCTTTAGAAAGCAATATAGGGTTAAATGCGATTTCTCAATTTACATTTATGCAGCACAATGAGATGCCACAAGGCTTAGGTACCGGAAGTCTTTATACAAATAACATGAAAAGTCCCTTAACGATAGAAGGAGAAAAAATAAAGTACAAACCAGAATACAATTGGGAAAATAAATTTAATTTATGAAAGATTACATAGCATTAGCATCAAAAGGATATCATGAATGGTGGAGATATTTGGTAGGTGCATTTTTAATATTTATCATTTGGCAAGTGGGGTCAATCCCTTTTTTAGCCGCTGTTACATACAAATTGATGGCCGATGGAGAAGATGTTTCTGAAATTGGTAATTATGAAGTATTAATGGGTGCACTAGACTCTAACCTCACTTTTTTCTTGATGTTGTTTTCTTTTGCGGTCGGTTTTTTTGGTGTTTGGCTCATAGTAAGATTTTTTCATAATCAAAAATTTAAAGACCTCTTAACTACAAGAGCTAAATTCGATTGGAAGCGTTTTGCTTTTGGGTTTAGCATCGTTGGTTTCTTTATAGCAATTATGACTATCTTGGACTATGTGATTAATCCAGATGACTATTTGTGGAATTTTAAATGGGATCAATTTATCATTCTAGCCATCATAGGTATCATAATGGTTCCTATTCAAACCACTTTTGAGGAGCTTTATTTCCGAGGGTATTTTATGCAAGGTTTGGGGGTTATTTTTAAAAACCGGTGGTTGCCTCTTATAGTAACCTCACTGGGATTTGGACTCCTACATCTTGGAAATCCAGAAGTTGGAAAACTCGGGTATATCATTATGGTAAGTTATATTGGTACCGGTTTTCTTTTGGGAATTATGGCTCTCATGGATGAAGGTTTAGAGTTATCCATCGGTTATCACGCTGGGAATAATTTGATTACAGCGTTGTTGGTTACGGCAGACTGGACTGCTTTTCAAACAGAGTCAATTTTAATTTATACGGAAGAACCCATGGTAGGTTTTGATGTCTTTTTTCCGGTTCTCATCATTTATCCCATTTATCTATTGGTAATGGCTAAAGTTTATAAATGGAAAAATTGGAAATCCAAACTCTTTGGAAAAGTAATTTTGCCTAAATCAATTTAATAATGTAGTTTTAACATATTATTAATTATTGTATTTAATATATCCAATATTGATACTACAAAATAAAATAATGATGATCAGTAGTCCTTTAGCAATTCATCCTAATTTTAAAATTAATGGGATTCATTTTGATAGAAATGAATTGTATTCAGTCGCCTATAGTTATGTAAAAGAAGGCGAACCTTTTGAAGAGAAAATTGGAGATTTTTTAATCGACTGGCTCAATGATGATTATGATACAATTGAGGTTAGAACTTCGGGATCTACTGGAGACCCTAAAACTTACTTTATAGACAAACAAAAGATGGTTAACAGTGCCTTAGCTACTGGTAAATTCTTCAAAGTAGAAGAAGGTACTACTGCTTTACACTGTTTGCCTGCAGATTACATCGGTGGCAGAATGATGTTGGTTCGAGCAATGATTTTAGGATGGGATTTGGACATTGTAGAGCCCAGATCCAATCCTCTAGACAACCTCTTTAAAACCTATGACTTTTGTGCCATGACACCCTTTCAAATGGACTATTCCTTAGGGAGATTGCATTTAATTAAGAAATTAATTGTTGGTGGTGGTACCGTTTCTGAACATCTTATTGGTTTAATCCAAGGTATACCTACAAAAGTCTTTGAAGTTTATGGGATGACAGAAACCATTTCTCATATTGCAGCCAGAAGGCTAAATCCTAAAAAGGATAATGAACAAAAGCGTCCTTTTGAAACTTTACCAAACGTAAGCATTTCAAAGAACGAGAATAATTGTCTTATTATAAAAGCCCCAAAAATCTTAGAGGAAGAACTCCAAACGAATGACATCATTGAGTTTTTAACTTATAAAAAATTCTATTGGAAAGGAAGGTTGGATAACATCATCAATTCTGGAGGGATCAAAATATTTCCAGAATCTGTTGAAGAGAAACTTCAAAAACAAGTTACTCAGCGTTTTTTTATAGCCGGCATACCAGATGATTCTTTGGGCGAACAAGTGGTCCTGTTTGTAGAGGCTCCTCACAATGAAAAGTTTTTAAGCGATTTAAAAGAGGTCGTTAAAAAACTAAAGTCTTTTGATAAATATGAAAGGCCTAAAAATGTTTATCTCATAGAAAAATTTCAAGAAACTCCTTCCGGTAAAATTCATCGTCAAAAGACCTTAAAAACCTTAATGGTGTAAATCCATTTTTTATTTCACTTGGATAATAGTGATATAGTATCCATACTTATTGATGGCCAAGTCTCCAAGATCTTCCAACTCTATTTCAATTTTTTTCCAATTGTTGTCTACAAGGGCTCTTGATAATTGACCTTTTTCTACATTCTGAAAATCGATAGGCATTTTGAAATTTTCAACATCTGTTTTCCAACGTAGATATAAAGTTTTACTCTTGTCATACTTAAGCTGCAATTCAGGAATAGAGTTGTAATTGAGGTATTGGTCAAAAATAGGTTTTAAATTAAGTTTGGTCTTGCTGTTGTAGAAATTGATAACATCGTTAGCATCGATAATTTGATACTTAAACGTTTCATGGAACTCTTTTAACAGACTCCACCATTTTTTATCATTATCAATAACACTTCTCAGTGTATTGAGCATATTAGCTCCTTTATAGTACATGTCTCCAGAGCCTTTATGATTTACTCCATATTCCCCTATTATAGGTTTATCGTTCGCTATGATATCTCTAAGGCCATATAAATACTTTATGGCTTCTTTTTTACCAAACTCACATTCTACAAAAACAGATTCTGCATAGGCTGTAAAGCTTTCATGTATCCACATATCTGCGATATCCGTTGCAGAGACGCTATTTCCAAACCACTCGTGAGCAGATTCGTGGATAATAATAAAATCCCATTTAAGACCAATCCCCGTTTTGGAAAGGTCGGTGCCCAAATATCCATTTTGGTAGCCATTTCCATAAGCTACAGCACTTTGATGTTCCATTCCTAAATAAGGGGTTTCCACTAGTTTAAAACCGTCCTTTTGAAATGGATAGTCTCCAAATTTTTCATAAAAACAATCCATCATAGGTCGAACTTGTTGGAACTGTTGCTTTGCTTTGTCCAAATTTTCCTTCAGAACATAATAATCTAAAGACAATTGGTTATACCGGTCCTCAAAATGAACATAATCAGCAATATTCAATGTGATGTTATAGCTGTTAATAGGTTGCCTTACTTTCCAGTGCCACTGTGTATAACCATCTCCTAAAGCTGTTTCAGCGATTAACCTTCCGTTGGAGACATTCATAAGTCCATTAGGAACACTCACTTTTATATCCACAGATTCTGGCTCATCGCTTTGGTGGTCTTTATTAGGATACCACAAACTCGCTCCTGTTCCCTGAACAGCTACACCTATAAATGGCTTATCATTAGTATCTTTAGAAAAGACAAAACCACCATCCCAAGGTGCGTTTTTGGCAACTATTGGATATCCTGAATAATAAAATTTAAGGTTATGTACGGAGGCTTTTTCGAGTGACTTATTGAAATTGATAAAAACCGCATTGAATTCTCTCTCATAACTTAGAGATTCATTTTCAAAAATAAGAGAGTCAATCTTCATGTTTTGAAATAAATCCAGTTGTATGCGCTTAGTTGGAGCTTTAACTTTAAACTCAATCTCATTAAAACCCTGAACATATCTTTTCTCTGGATTTACTTTAACGTCCAAAGTATAGGAGAGTACATCAAAACATGTGCGTTCTGATCGAAGTGCTCCTCTTAAAGTATCTGCTCTGCTGAATATTTCCTGATTAGCATTCACTATTTGTGAGTGCATTGTTAAGGAAAAACAGAAGATGAAAAGGATAATGTATATTCGTTTCATAAGAAATTTAATATCAGATTTATAACAATAATACTATGAAAAAAATTATTTTTATTCTCTTGTCCTTTACGTTTTTGTCTTGTGGAAGCGATAGTCAACTCGTCGATGGTAGAGTCACAACTGAAACTGATGAGCCTTTAGAAGATGTCTTGGTACAGGTTATGGGTACAGATCTAAATTCCAAAACAAATCCCAAAGGTTCTTTTAGGATAAACACAAAAAACAGGGGAGATGAGCTTATTTTTACACATCCCACTTATGAGATGTTCAGATTAACAATTGACGAAAATCAAGAGCTTATTGAAGTTAAACTTATAAAAAAGAATACCCCAGAGCTAGAGAAATAAATCTATTTTTTCCTGAGGCACCCTCGAATACAACATCTGTAAATCCAAAATTATATCTGGCATCTGCACGAAGTCCAGAACCCAAGCTTAAACCCACCCCAACGGCTCCGGAAATGTCTACCTTTTCGGATTCTAAGATATCTGATTCATTCAAAAGATAGCTAAATTGTGGGCCGAATTGTATATTAAAAATTCTTAAAAAGTGGAATTTTGCCAGAACAGGAACCAAGACGTAGTCTGTTTCGATATCACTTTGATTAAAACGTCCCCCCTGTTGAGAAAAAAGAATCTCTACCTGAAGTCCTAGGGTATTGAACCGAGCTCCAGCAAACACTCCTCCTGTAAAGCCTAACTTTCCGTCAGCAGCTATATCTGATATAGAGGCATAGTTAATACCTCCTTTGATTCCCAAATCTAAACTTTGAGCACTAAGCTGAAATGAACAAAAGAAAACAAATACTAGGATAAGACTTTTCATAACATTTTTCATAACTAAAGGTTTTTATAACAACGTTTTTGAATTTAATTTAGTTTAACAAAGCAGATAAAATTGCATCTAACTCATCTGTACTCAAATTGATTTCAATAATTCTGCCTTTCTCATCAACAAGATAATGCTGTGGGAGATGAATAATCCCCATATCAGAAGCCATTTTACCTGTAAAGCCTTTTTCAATCCTATAGGATTCCCAAGGTAGAGAGCTTTCTATAACGGAAGAGGTCCAATCTTCTTGATTGGTATCTAAAGATATACTTATAATTTCAAAGTTTTTAAAATTGTACTTTTCATAGATTTCCTTTAAGTCATTGTTTTGAAGTCTGCATTTTTCACACCAACTGTTCCCAAAGAGAATTAGGGTATACTGAGTTAGATGGGATTTGAATTCAATTGCTTTAGAGCTTATAGATATTAATTCATAGTTAGGAATTTCACTCCCTATTTGAAATACTTTTCGTTTGTCTAGATAATTTTCTATACTAGTGACATCATTTGGGTTTAACTCCTCGACATCTAAATTAGAATATAAGCTTATGATATCATTAAGTAATAAATTTTGTTCCATTGTTATTTGTGAAAGCACCTTTCCTAAATAGTCATGATTTGGATACTTTTTAATTAAACTGTCCATTTTAGTGTAAAGAGCATCTCTGCTTTTCTTGGATTTGGAAAAAGATTTGAAATAGGTTTCTATTTCTTTCTTTAGAGTTGGAGTTTTACCTCCGCTCACTTGCTTAGTTTCGTAGAGCTTAAAATTTTGGCCGTCTATGGTTTCTTCATCAATAAGAATATCGAAAAGAAGTGTATCGTTTTCTAAATAGAAAACATCTGAGTTAGAGATCGAATCAAATTCGAATCGAAAAGCTTTTGGAGAAGATACTTCTCCTCTGAGTTGAAAGCTATTATTGATCACTTCAGCACTGTCTAGAACATCATCAAAACGGATATAGATGTAGTCTTCAAAATCCCCATTGATACTTCCTTGAACTAAAAAAGTTTGTTTATTACTGGTTTTTTTTAGGGGTTGCATACAACTGATTAAAGCTAACACAAGACCGAGGTAAAGTATACTTTTATTCATAATTGTAAAAATACTATAAAAAAAGGTTGCTGAGAGCCTACTATTCTCTAATGCAGATTAAAACCCATAATCTCGCAATAGATTGCCTTTTTTTAGCACTCTTCTCATCAGGAAGAATTACCTCAGCTATGGCTGTGCTAATTATTTATACGACGTTATAAATTTAATTTGGTATAAAATAGACGACTTGTAAATCTATTTAGCTAAAATCGTTGATGCGCTCACTTAAGTCGTAGACTTTAATTCCTGGCAAGATAGATTCTATGATACTACTTCCCGTAGCACTTCTGTACCCCCCAGCACAATGGACCATAATGGGTTTATCTGTAGGTATATTTTTAGCTGAATTTCTCAATTCATTAAGTGGGTGATTTTTGGCGGAATCAAATTTCTGAGATTCTTTAAATTCGCTTACATTTCGGATATCGATAATGGTATAGTGATCTGGATGGTGTTTAAAATCCATATAATCCAGATCAATAGAAGACTTAAAACTTCTTTGGCCAAGTGTTAATACTGCTTTTACTTGAGATTCGTACCCTATTTTAGCAATTCTAGATAGAATTTCATCATAATCTGAAATAGAGTTTAATACAAGGTAAAACTCTTCGTTAGGTTGAATTATCGCTCCAATCCAAGTTTCAATTTTATCATTTTCAGACCTAGCCATTATATTGAAACTTTTGGGCAAATGGTTGGCTTTGTAAATGGCTTGGGGACGAGTATCTATAACTGGTGCGTCTGCATCAAAAGATTCCACGTTCAGGTGAACAGGAATATCAGAAATAGACTTCCTAAATGCAGGAGCTCCTCTCTTATTGATATCTACATCATGCCCAAAGTAAGAGGGAATAAACGGTTGTCCATCTAAAATTTCAGTTATAAACTCTTCTTCGGTTTGCTTTTGAAAAGCCCAATTGCCTATTCGCTCGTTACCTAATGTACTTGTGGTATCTGAACTCATGTTTTTACCACATAGACTTCCAGCTCCATGGGCAGGATAGACCCATACATTGTCGGATAGGTGATTGTATTTGGTAGTCATTGTTTTATACATAGCCTGCGCCAGTTCTTTTCGCTTTGCAGTCATATTTCCTGCTTTTTCTCTTAAATCTGGTCGGCCTACATCCCCAATAAAGAGAGTGTCTCCTGTAAAAATAGCTTCTTTAGTAGTGGCTTTGTCCACAGCATGAACTGTTATTCCATCTGGAGAATGTCCTGGCGTGTGGATACATTTAAAAGTGATGCCATTCATTTTAAGTTCTTCACCTTCATCAAAACTTTGGTGAGGATAATCTGCCCCCACCAATTTACTTACATAAATCACAGCACCAGTTTCTTGATATATTTGCAGGTGACCACTCACAAAGTCAGCATGAGGATGCGTTTCAAATACAGCAACTATTTTTGCTTTTTGCTCTTCTGCATAGTCATAATAAGCTTGTGGATCTCTGGTAGGATCTACAAGGGCCATTTTTCCATCGCTTACAATAGCGTAAGATAAATGCGATAAAGGTTTGTCGTTATATTGTTTAATTGTCATAGCTGCTTTTTTAAATTATTGATTTGATTTTCCAGTAACATAACTCATAAAAGACTCGGCTTTATCGAAATAAGTGTTAGTCTCTTGCCTTGTAGGATATCCTAAAACTTATAGCTTTTCTTTTACAAGGTCTACTGTAGATGAATTGTTGCAATTATAAGAAATCCTGTCGTTTTCAACATCTATTTCTAGTTGAGAAACATCTTCTAAAGTTTGTAAATTTTTTGTAATTGTATGGGCACAGCCACCGCATTTCAAATTCTGGATTACCACTGTAGTTGTCATGATTTTATCTAATTTTTTAATTTTAATCTCTTCATAATAAATTCAATAGTAAACATTTCTATTTTAAATATATTGAATAGTATTTTAAAAGACTCACTAAATTTTAATCAAATAAACAGCATCTAAACAAAAAAGACAGTAACAAAAGTTACTCACTATCCAATGTTTAATAATTTAATAGAATTCCTGTTAAGTTTGATTTTGTTGATCTTTTCTAGTTGTTTTAAAAGTCTTGAAATAACAACACGACTTGTATGTAGGTCGTAGGCAATATCTTGGTGGGTTATTTTAATCTCTGAATCAACATAGTATTTGGATTTGTTTCTAAGATAGTCTAACAAACGCTCATCCATTCTTTTAAAGGCTATATTATCTATGGTTTCAAGAACCTCCATTAAACGTTCATGGTAGCTATTAAAAATAAAGTTTCTCCAAGATTTGTATTTTCCCAACCATTCTTCCATCTTTTCAATAGGAATCATCAATAAATCCGAATCGGTTTCTGCTACAGCTTTTATTTCACTAATGGCAGAACCAGTACAGCAAGAGAGAGTCATAGCACAGGTTTCTCCTTTTTCTAAAAAATATAGCATAAGTTCAAAACCATCTTTGTCTTCACGCATCACTTTTATAACACCGTCTAGTAATAATGGCATAGCCTTCATGTACTGTCCAGGGCGAATCAATTCTCCTCCAGCTTCGATAGATTTTATAATTCCAACCTCATTGATTTCTTGAATCAACTCCTCCTCAAA